>Ga0209172_10000919_pt1 | contig 72013 bp, 59 predicted proteins | sample LarsenN4metaG_FD_184113 | JGI IMG/M metagenome (GOLD analysis project Ga0209172, IMG submission 184113) | Hot spring sediment bacterial and archeal communities from British Columbia, Canada, to study Microbial Dark Matter (Phase II) - Larsen... ...
GGTGGCACACACCCAGCAGGGCCGACATGTACTGCATGTCGGCCGCGTCCTCGTCGGCCACGCCGGGCAGCATGGTCGTGCCGTAGGCGGCGGCCAGCAGCGCGGCGAGCGCGGCGCAGGCGGCGCGATTAGGCCAGGGCGATTGCGTGGGCGTTGCGCGCAACGTCGGGCGACTCCGCCTGAAAAACGCGATAACATGATAAGGCGATGCGGTGCGTCTCCGGCACCTGTTTGAAGGAAAAGGTGTGGCCATGCTGGCGCGAGCGCTGATCGTCGGCGTGACTCTTTCCGGCGTACACGTCTCAACTGGTGCCCCACCTGAGGCGCTTCCCCTGTCGGGGAGGCTGCGGCACATCGAGTACGACCTGCAAACGGGCGAGTGGCGGTTCGTCGATTCGAGGCGGCCGTTCACGCGCGGGCCGACCTCGATCTGGGCGAGCACGCTCCGCAGCGGCTACGTCTTGCCCGCGACCGACTATGTCGTGCTGGAATGGGGCGACATCCACGACGGAGCTAGGGTCGACCGCTTCGACTTCGCCTACCTGGCGTCGACCAAGAAGCCGACGGCAGATGTGGACATCGTTTTCTATCGCGAGGAGAACGGTTTTCGGAGTGTGCGGCGCTCTCCGATCGCAACGTTTCGGCTCACCGGCCTGCCTTCCCTCGGTCCGAATGAGTGCGAGTTCTGCGACGGCTTCGTGGTAACGGTGAACCTCCCGGAGCCCTTCGTCCTGACCGGCCCCGACCTCGATCCAAACGCGTTCGACCCCAGTGATGGTTTCGTGCCGATCTGCGGTAATGGGTATGGTCTCACCGACTTCGGTTACTCGTTCCACTTTCGAGCGCCGGGTGACCCGCAGGCCATTGTCGGCCCAACGCTCGCGTGGGTCGATCCCAATACGGTGCCCTGTCTTGCGCCGGGTATCCGGGACTATCTCGACGTCTACGTTCCCAACCCCAGCAACCCGCCAGATCCCAACCACGTGTGGCTGCCGGACGTCAACGCCGATTACTTCGGGACGTTCAACTTCGGCGGCATGCCGTTCGCGCAGTGCTACTTGGAGCTGTTCGGCAGCGTGCCCGGCGGGGGTTGCCCGCAGCCGGGCTGCGAGCGGGCGGACATCGACCCGCCCGGCGGCGATTGCGACGTGGACCTGGCCGACTTGGCCGTACTGTTGTCGAACTACGGCACGATTTCGGGCGCCACACGCGACGACGGGGACATCGAGCCGCAGGGCGGCGACGGCGACGTCGACCTCGCCGACCTGGCGATCCTCCTGGCCGACTTCGGCACGAACTGTAACTGACGACGTTCGGCGCGATGGGTCCCGGGCAGGCTGCCCCCGCCCCTGGCGGGCGGGTTCTGACAGGCGCGCTCAGTATTCCAGGCGCTCAAAATGTCGCGCGCCGGCCCACAGGGCGGTCGCGGCGACGGCGGCGCTCAGGGTAAGCAGGCCGGCCAGCATGGCCCAGCCGGCCAGCGAGAGCGTGCTGGGCAGGGCGAAGGTCGGATCGAACTCGCGCACCATCAGCAGCGCGACGCCGGTCAGCTCCAGGGCCACGAATGCCATGCTGGCCACCAGGTTGAAGGTACCGCCGAAGCCGGCCGCGATGCGGGCCGGGTTTCGCTGGCCGAGCACCGGGAAGCGCGCCCCCAGCCCGATCGACAGCCCGGACAGTCCCACGCACACGCCCAGGCAGATCAACACGTCGAAGCGGGCCCAGGCCGGCGGCAGGGCCAGGACGTACACCGCCAGGGCCATGACCGCGCAGCCCGACACGCCTGTCACCGTCAGGGCGAACAGGAACTTGACCAGCAGCAGGGTTGAGCGGCGGATCGGCAGCAGCTCCAGCAGCCAGAGCTGGTGGCTCTCCAGCGACAGCAGCGGGTAGATGAAGCGGCTGGTGAAGGTGGCCAGGATCAGGCTCACGGTCGTCAGGTTGAGAAACGAGATCAGCCCCTTGGTGAAGGGGCTGTCCAGGTCGAACGGCAGACGCGTCAGGTTCAGCGCATAGATCACCAGCAGACCGAACATGATCACCATCTGGCTCCACTGCCGCGCGTCGCGGGCGAAGCCGCGCATGTCCTTGAGCATGAGCTCGCGCAGTCGACGCGGAAGATAGAAGAACAGCGACCAGGTCAGCAGGCGCGTGAACCAGCCGAAGCGGATGGCCAGGTTGAGGCGGCCGTGCTGGGCGCGGCTGTAGGCCTCGGCCCACCAGCGGCCCAGCAGGTTCACCGTCAGCCACGAGAGGCCCAGCGCGTTGCCGAGGACGACCAGCAGGTAGAACAGGCTGGTGCCGACCTGCTGGTGCATGGCGGCGTCGATGCCTTTGGCGCTCCAGGTGCTGGGCAGCAGCGGCTGGTTGACGGCGCCGATCTGCCGCAGGACGACGTGCAGCCACTGGTCGGACTCCAGCGCGTGCTGCGAGAGGCTGGAGAGCCAGTAGATGGCGATCAGGAGGAGCAGGATGGCGCCGCCGACCGCCAGCGAGACCGGGCGGCGGGGTGCCCACATGGCCACGGCCCAGGCCACCAGCAACCCGAGGCAGGCCGGGATGGCCACGAAGCCGAAGAAGTGCGCCAGAAAGAGCGGGTAGTAATACCAGCGCACCTCGGCGTTGTGGGCGACGGCCAGCATGAGCGGGATGCCCAGCAGCATGAACGACCAGCTCGAGAGGAAGAGGCCCTCGAGCCACTTGACGAAGACGACGTCGCGGGCGTGGGCGGGCGAGGCGAGCAGGAAGCCGGCCTCCTCACGGCCGTAGAGGCTGCCGAAGGTCAGGATCGCATTGGAGAAAGCCAGCATGACCGCCAGCACGAGGAAGAAATGCACGAACAGGTGCTGGTAGCTGACGACGCCGACCAGGCCCCAGCCGCGGACGTGCCGCAGAACTTCGTCCAGCAGGAAGTACAGCGAGGCCCAGATCAGCGCCAGCAGCGCCAGAACGGAAAGCGTCCGCCACGGCGCCTCGCGGAGCTGCTGGTCGAACGTGTTGTGAAGCTGCAGCGCCCGCGAGCGCGCCAGTACCCACAGCGAGCCGCCCGGCGGCGACGGGCTGTGCGGAAGCGCGGCAAGGCTCGCGGGTTTGGCAGCCATACGCGTGACGGTCAGCCCTCCCGGTTACGGTTGACACTCCGCAGTCGTGCCCGGCGGCGCGACGGCGCCTTCCGTCAGTTGCAGGAAAATGTCCTCCAGGCGGCCGTCCGATGGTCCGCCCCCGACACCAGCGCCGACGCACAGGTTGGCCGCTTCGGGCCGGCCAGCAGCGGGTCCCCTGCTGGTTCGCTGCGCGTGCGCCCGCAACTCCTGCAAGGTGCCTAGCGCGATCAGCCGGCCCTGGTGGATGATGCCGATGCGGTCGGCCAGCGTCTCGACGATGTCCAGCGTGTGCGTACACAGGAACACCGTGCCGCCACGGCCGGCGATCTCGCGGAACATCTCCTTGACGACGCGGATGGTGCGCGGGTCGAGGCCGATGATGGGCTCGTCGACGATCAGCAGCCGCGGCTCGTGGATCATGGCGGCCGCCAGGGCCACCTTCTGCTTCATGCCGTGGCTGTACGACTCGGTGAGCTGGTCGAGGAAGCCGCCCATGTCGAGCCGTTCGCTCAACTGTTCCAGCCGCCGGTCCGCCGGCCCGCGCGGGACAGCGTACATGTCGCGCGCGAAGTAGATGAACTCGCGGCCGGTGAGCTTGTCGTAGAGGAAGGGCTGATCCGGGACGTAAGCGATGTACTGCTTGGCACGGCGGCCGTCGCCGCGCATCGAATAGCCGCACACCCGCACCTCCCCCGTGTCGGAGCGCAGCAGCCCGGTGGTGATCTTCAGTGTGGTGGTCTTGCCGGCCCCGTTGGGGCCGAGGAAGGCGAACACTTCGCCCGGCTGCAGCCGCAGCGACAGGTCGGCGACGGCCTGCTTCTGTCCGAAGCGCTTCGAGACGTGCTCCAGGACGACGGTCGGCGTGGCCGCGCTCGCGACCGGCTGGCCCACTTTCACACCCGGGGGGACCGGCCTCTGGCCGGTCTTCTCTCGAGGTTGCGCGCAAAGGCCGGCTGGAGGCCGGTCCTCCACGCTAGCGGTGACGCAGACGCAGGAGCACGCGCTCCCGCGCAAGCAACTCAAAAGGTTCATCGACGACGGTCAGGTTGCCGAGCAGCGGCAGTTCCACTTCCTGCCGCAGCACGCGGCCGCCGGGGTCGACCCAGGCGCGCACGCCGTCCGTCTCGACCACGTGCGTCTCGACGTCCACCCCGTCGATCTCCAGGCGCTCGATGCGGGTGACGCGGGCGAGAGCCGTCTGGCTGGCGATGAGGTCGAGCTGCCAGCCGGGGAACAGCCCGGCCAGCGGGTTGAAAAGCTGCATGCGCCAGGTCTGGCCGAGCTTCAGGCCCGGCAGGCTCTCGAACGGTTTGAACACGTCGCCCACCGACCGCAGCGCCCGGGCCGAGAGGATGAAGCTGCCGCGCCGGTCGCCGAAGCGCCACTCGCAGGGGAATTCGTTGGGCGGAACGAATTCGCCGCGCAGCTCGACCGGCACGTCCAGGCCGAGCACGCGCAGCTCCAGCTCCCCGAGTTGGTCGCTCTCGGGATACGAGAGCTTGGTGAAGATCAGCAGCCGCGGCGTGACGGCCTCCCGCGACAACGTGAGCGGCTCCAGCAGCATCCAGTTCGTGACCAGGGTGGAGGCCGTGCTGCGCTGGGACTCCGTCCAGACCGTGCCGATCCGCAGGCCTGCCTGCTGATACAGCCCCGTCTGCGTGCGGTACACCTGGCCGGCTTGGAGACACAGCGATTGCGGCCGCGGCGGATCGCCCGCCGTCCAGCCGGGCACGAGGTCGCGCAGCACCAGGGCGGCGTTGGCGCCGACCATCAGGACCAGGGAGACAATGCCGAGCCAACGGTTGAACATAGCGGGGAAGCACCGGCGGCACGCCCGCCGTGCAGCGCCGTGCGAATTCTACGAAGGCCCTGTCCGTGCGGCAATGACGGCACGTGCGTCGGATGGGCCGCGGCTGACGCGAGCTTGTTGCGCTTGAAGGTGTGCGGGGCTTCGCCGGGAGCTGGTCTTCAGCCGATAACCTGGTCCTGCAGGCGGGCTGTTCTCACCGCGCGGCGTGCGCGAACTGCCGCACCAGGCGCGCGTTTGCGGGCCGGCGGCGACGAGGCCTGCGAATCAACGAAAGGCAGGGATGCGGCCCTTGACCGCCCGTCGGGATTCCCTATCATGCCCCGTTCCACGCAGTCCGGGGAAGCGTAGAAGCGTGTTCGAATTCCCAAGGTGGACAAACCGCATCCGCAACTGGGTCGGCCTCGGCCTCGGCCTGGGCCTCTTGTACGTGACCGTCGTGCTCACGTTCGGCTTCTCGCCGCAGGCCACCGACGTCGGCTACATGCCGGTGCAGCCGCTGCCGTACAGCCACGCGCTGCACGCCGGCAAGCTGGGCCTGGACTGCCGCTACTGCCACACCTCGGTGGAGACCGCCGCCAACGCCAACGTGCCGCCCACGCAGACCTGTATCAACTGCCACACCAACATCCTGCCGGAAAGCGCCAAGCTGGTGAAGGTGCGGGAGAGCGCGGCGACGGGCAGCCCCGTGCCGTGGGTGCGTATTCATGACCTGCCGGACTACGTGTATTTCAACCACAGCGCGCACGTACGCCGCGGCGTCGGCTGCGCCACCTGCCACGGGCGGATCGACAAGATGGAGGTGGTCTACCAGGAGAAGCCGTTGAGCATGAGCTGGTGCCTGGAGTGCCACCGCGCCCCGGAGAAGTTCATACGCCCCAAGGAGGAGGTTACCAACATGGCCTGGGAGCCGGTCGAGCCGCAGGAGGTGCTCGGGGCGCGGCTGGTGCAGCAATACAACCTCAAGCCGTCCACGGATTGCTCCACATGCCACCGCTGACTTCGCCACCCAGACCGGTCAGAGACCGGTCCCCCTTGACGCGGGCGGCAGACACGCCCGCCCGCTTCGAGCCGTCCGGGCGTGCGCGTCAAGGGTCCCTCAAAGGCCGCACGTACTGGCGCAGCCTGGACGAGCTGGCCGACTCGCCGGAGTTCCGTGCGCACCTGGAGCGCGAGTTCCCGAACCTGGCCCCGCACCTGACGCCCGCCACGCGGCGCACGTTCCTCAAGCTCATGGGTGCGTCGCTGGCGCTGGCGGGGGCGACCGCCTGCCGCTGGCCCGCAGAGCTGATCGTCCCCTACGCGCGGCGACCCCCCGGGCGGACTCCGGGTGTGTCGGTCAGCTACGCGACGGCGTTTGAGCTGGGCGGCGTGGGGACGGGCGTGCTGGCCACGAGCTTCGACGGGCGGCCGATCAAGATCGAGGGCAACGAGCTGCACCCGTTCAGCCGCGGGGCGACCGACGCGCTGGCGCAGGCCAGCGTGCTGGAGCTGTACGACCCGGACCGCAGCACGCGGGTGGTCCAGCGGGTCGCCACGGACGGCCGCATGATCGAGATGAATCGCTCGTGGGAGGAGTTCGCGGCCTGGGCCGGGCAGCATTTTGGAACACTCAAGTCGCGGGCGGGCGCCGGGCTGCGGGTGCTCAGCGGCGCGACCAGCTCGCCCACGTTCGCGGACGTGCGCGCGCGGTTCCTCAAGGTCTTCCCGCAGGCCAAGTGGTTCGAGTACGAACCGCTCTCACGCGACAACGAGCGGATCGGGACGGCGATGGCCTTCGGCAAGCCGCACCGCCCGCAGCTCCGCTTCGATCAGGCCGAGCGCGTGGTCTGCTTCGACTGTGACTTCCTGCTGACGCATCCGGCCTCCGTGCGCTACATGCGCGACTTCGCCTCGCGACGGGCGCGGGTGGACCACGACCAGACCCTCAACCGTTTGTACGTCATCGAGAGCACCTACTCGCTGACAGGGGCGAACGCGGACGAGCGCTATGCGGTCCGCTCCAGCGACATTCCGGCCCTGCTCTGTCATCTGGCGGCCGAGCTGGGCAGGCAGGGTGTAACCATCCCGCCGGCCATCGCGTCCTTTGAGGCGCCGCCGGGCGCCGCACCGCCCAGATACCTCGCGGAAATGGCTGTCGATCTAGCGGCCCACCAGGGCCGCAGCATCATCGCGGTCGGCCCGCGGCAATCGCCCGACGCTCACGCGGTCGCCGCCCTGCTCAACGAGGCGCTCGGCAACGTCGGGAAGACCGTGCACTACACCGCAGAGCCGGATCCGCAGCGTCCGACGCACCTGGACGCCATCGGCGCCCTGGCCGTCGACCTGCACGACGCCACACCCAGGACGCTGATCATTCTCGGCGGCAACCCGGCCTACGACGCACCCGCCGACCTGGCCTTCGATGCGCTGCTGGCCAGGCACACGGTCGTCCATCTGAGCCTGTACCGCAACGAGACGTCGCAGCATTGCACCTGGCACCTGCCCGCCGCGCACTACCTCGAAGCCTGGGGCGACTGCTGCGCCTGGGACGGCACGCTGAGCCTGGTGCAGCCGCTGATCGACCCGTTGTACAACGGGCGCGCGCCGATCGAGCTGTTGACGCTGCTGGCCGGCGACGAGCTGACCCGCGGCTACGAGCTGGTGCGGCGGACGTTCAAGGCGCAATTCACGGGCGGGGGCGACTTCGAGGCCGCGTGGCGGCGAGGGCTGCACGACGGCCTGGTGCCGGACACAGCCTGGCCTCTGCAGACGCCCTCCACGAACGCGGACTGGGCCGCGATCGCTTCGCGGATCAAGGGGACTGTGAGTCCCCCAGCCCGCGCTTCGCTAGGGGGTGGGGCGCCGAACGCCGACACGTACGAGATCGTGTTCGCCCAGGACCACAAGCTGTACGACGGGCGGTTTGCGAACAACGGCTGGCTGCAGGAGCTGCCGGACCCGATCACCAAACTCACGTGGGACAACGCGGCGCTGATCTCCACCGCCGACGCCGCCCGGCTGCGCGTCCGGCAGGACGACAAGATCGAGATCACGGTCGGCGACCGCCGGCTGAGCCTGCCGGTCTACGTGCTGCCCGGGCACGCCCCGGGCTCGCTCACGCTGCCGCTGGGCTACGGGCGGCCGCATGCCGGCATCGTAGCGCAGGGCAGCGGCTTCGACGTGTACAAGCTGCGCACGGCGGCCAGGTGGCACGTGGCGACGGGCGCGAAGGTGCGGCGCGCGGGCGGGACGTACCGGCTGTCGACGACGCAGGATCACCACACGATCGACTCGGACGTCGGGCGCGAAGAGACGAAGGTGCGCGTGCCGGAGCTGCTGCGCGAGGGCACGCTGGAGGAGTTCAAACGCGACCCGAAGTTCGCGGCGAAGCGCGCGCATGCGCTGCCGCTGATCCAACTCTTCGGCGACCACGAGTTCCGGGACAAGCCGAAGTGGGCCATGACGGTGGACCTCAACCGCTGCACGGGCTGCAGCGCGTGCGTGCTGGCCTGTCAGGCGGAGAACAACATTCCCGTGGTGGGCAAGGAAGAGGTGCTGCGCGGGCGCGAGATGCACTGGATGCGCATCGACCGCTACTTCAGCGGCGACCCGCGGCAGGCCGACGACGTTCACATCAGCCAGCAGCCGATGCTGTGCCAGCAGTGCGAGAACGCGCCGTGCGAGCAGGTCTGCCCGGTCGGGGCCACGTTGCACGACCAGGAGGGCCTCAACGTGATGGTCTACAACCGCTGCATCGGCACGCGCTACTGCTCGAACAACTGCCCGTGGAAGGTGCGGCGCTTCAACTGGTTCTACAACCACTACGGCCCCAAGCACCCGCGCTCCAAGGCCACCGGCACGCCGCCGTATCCCGGCACGCTGCCGCAGACCGAGATCACGCCGATCGAGATGATGGTGCACAACCCGAACGTGACGGTGCGGACGCGGGGCGTGATGGAGAAGTGCACGTACTGCATCCAGCGCATCGAGGCCGCCAAGATCAAGGCCCGCAACGACGGCCGGCCGGTGCGCGACGGCGAGATCGTCACCGCCTGCCAGCAGGTGTGCCCGGCCGAGGCGCTGCTGTTCGGCGACCTGAACGACGCCGGCAGCCGCATCGCAAGGCTGTATCCGAACGAGCGCAGCTATTTCATGCTCGAAACGCTCAACGCCCGCCCGCGGACGCGGTATCTGGCCCGCATCCGCAACCCGCTGCACGACGCCGGCGGGACCCAGGAACAGGGCCACGCGCCGCAGCACGTGGGCGGCGGGGCGGAACCAGGGAGGACGGGGTAGCGCATGGCCGTCATGGTCGGCGAAATCGACAACACCTGGGACGACCCGCGGCGGCGGGCGCCGCTGGTTACGGGCAACCTTGATTTTGCCGGCGTGACCGAGACGGTGTGCAGGGTCACCGAGACGCCGGTGCGGCAGACGCCGCGTGCCTGGACGATTGCGTTTTCGATCTCGTCGACACTGCTGCTGATCCTGCTGCTGATGATCGCCTACCTGTTCTTCACCGGGGTGGGCGTGTGGGGGCTGAACAACCCGGTCGGTTGGGGCTTTGACATCACCAACTTCGTGTTCTGGGTCGGGATCGGGCACGCGGGCACGCTGATTTCGGCCATCCTGTACCTGTTCCGGCAGCGCTGGCGGACGGGGATCAACCGCTTCGCGGAGGCGATGACGATCTTCGCGGTGATCTGCGCGCTGATGTTCCCGGGCATCCACGTCGGCCGCATCTGGTTCATCTATTACATGTTCCCGCTGCCCAACCAGATGGGCATGTGGCCGCAGTTCCGCAGTCCGCTGCTGTGGGACGTGTTTGCGGTGGGCACGTATTTCGCCGTGTCGCTGATGTTCTGGTACGTGGGCATGATCCCCGACCTGGCCACGCTGCGCGACCGGGCCAAGACCCAGGCCCGCAAGATCATCTACGGTCTGCTGGCGGTGGGCTGGAACGGCTCGGCCCGCCACTGGCACCGCTTCGAGCGCGCCTACCTGCTGCTGGCGGCCCTGTGCACGCCGCTGGTGCTGAGCGTGCACTCGGTGGTGAGCTTCGATTTTGCGGTGTCGATGCTGCCCGGCTGGCACACGACCATCTTCCCGCCCTACTTCGTGGCCGGGGCGATTTTCGGCGGGTTTGCGATGGTGCTGTTTCTGGCGGTGCCGGCCCGCGCGTACTTCGGGCTCAAGCACCTGATCACGCTGCGGCACATCGAGAACATGAACAAGATCCTGCTGGCGACGGGCATGATCGTCGGCTACGCCTACCTGATGGAGTTTTTCATCGCCTGGTACAGCGCCAACGCGGTCGAGCTGTTCATGTTCAAGACCCGCGCCATGGGCCCCTTCGCCTGGGCCTACTGGACCATGGTCACGTGCAACGTGATCGTCCCGCAGATCTTCTGGTCCAAGCGCATGCGCAACAACATGCTCGTGACCTTCCTCGTCGCCGTGCTGGTCAACGTAGGGATGTGGTTCGAGCGCTTCGTCATCATCGTCAGCTCGTTGGCGCAGGACTTCACGCCGGCCGCGTGGGACTCCTACCGGCCCACCTGGGTCGAGATCCTGACGCTGGCCGGCAGCTTCGGGCTGTTCTTCACGCTGTTCCTGCTGTTCTGCCGCTTTCTGCCCATGGTCGCCATGGCCGAGGTCAAGGTGATCATGCCGCAGCCGCACGGCGGACATCGGGAAGGAAGCTGAGCAGAGGAGATCGCGTTGGCCGACGTCATCACCACCCCCCGCGAGCGGCACAAGCCGCCTGCCCCGCCTCGCACCGGCCGGGTGGCCGGCCTGCTGGCCGAGTTTGATTCGCCGGAGGCGCTGAAGGACGCGGCCCGGAAGGTGCGCGAGGCCGGCTACACGCGCTGGGACGCGCACGCGCCGTATCCGGTGCACGGCATCGACGCGGCGGTGGGCATCCGGCAGACGCGGCTGCCGTGGGTGGTGATGGGCTTCGGCACGCTGGGCTGCGTGACGGGCCTCTGGCTGCAGTGGTGGACCAACGCCACCAGCTACGCGCAGTACCCGGGCGTCAGCACGTTTCTGCAGGGCTATGACCTGATCGTCAGCGGCAAGCCGTTCTGGAGCCTGCCGGCCAACATCCCGATCATCTTCGAGTTGACGGTGCTGTTTGCGGCGGCGGCGGCCACGTTCGGCATGCTGCTGGCCAACAACCTGCCTCTGTTCAGCCAGCCGGTTTTCCACTGCCGCCGCTTCATGCGCGTCACGACCGACGGCTACTACATCACCATCGATGCCAGCGACCCGCGTTTCCGCGCGGCGCCGACGGCCGACTTCCTGCTGGCGATGCATCCGGTTGCCGTCGAGCAGTTGGAAGAGCCGCACACGCCGGCTGCGACGCCGCCCGTCGCCCGCCGCACCTTCCTGTTCCTGAGCCTGCTGGCGCTGATCCCGCTGGGGCTGATCGCGGTGGCGCGGAACAGCAAGTCGGCGACGCCGCGCATCCACCCCAACCAGGACATGGACAACCAGGTGAAGTACAAGGCCCAGCAGGCCCTGCCGCGCTTCGCCGACGGCCGGGCGATGCGGCCGCCGGTGGGGGCCACGCCCGAGCAGCCGCTGGGGTTGACCGTAGCCCGCGGGGAGCTGTATGAGGATGACCACTTCTATCGCGGGATCGTCAACGGCGCGTTCGTCACCAGCTTTCCCACGCACCGGCTGGAGGTGCCGCTCAACCCGGCGCTTCTGCGGCGCGGGCAGGAGCGGTTCAACATCTACTGCGCCCCCTGCCACGGCCGGGATGGCAGCGGCAACGGCATCGTGAACTTGCGCGCGGTCGAGCTGAGCGGCACGCTGGGCGGCGCGTGGGTGCAGGCCATCGACCTGACCGACGACGAGCGCCGCGGCCGCTCGCACGGGCACCTCTTCAACTCGATCACCAACGGCATTCGCACCATGCCACCGTACGGGGACCAGATTCCGCCGGCCGACCGCTGGGCCATTGTGGCGTACGTGCGGGCGCTGCAGCGCAGCGCGAATGCGACCCCGGCGGACCTGCCGCCGGAAGTGCAGAAGGAAGTCCAGGCGAGGTGAGCAGCGACGTGATCCGGACGGTGGACATCAGCAGGGAGCGCGTGCGGATCGACGATCTGGCGCCGCGTATCGCCAGACCGGCCCTGTGGGCGGGCGCGGCCGGCCTGGCCGCGAGCGTGCTGCTGGGCCTGGCCGGGGCGGAGTCGTTCTTTCGCGCCTACCTGGTCAACTACGGATTCTTCCTCGCGCTCACGCTGGGAGCGCTGTTCTTCGTGCTCATCCACCACGCCACGCGCGCCTCCTGGAGCGTGGCGGTGCGGCGGATCGCGGAGCACTTCACCGGGACTCTGCCAATGCTGGCGGCGCTTTCGCTCGTATTCCTGGTGCCGATGGTGCTGGGTGCGCCGGCGGCGATCCATGCGCTCTACCCCTGGACCGACGCCGCGCACGTCGCAGGCGACCCGTTCCTGCGCCAGAAGACGGCCTACCTGAACGTGCCGTTCTTCGTGATCCGGCTGATGGTGTACTTCAGTGTCTGGTGCGGGCTGGCGCAGTGGTTCTACACGATGTCGCTGCGGCAGGATCAGAGCGGCGAGGGGGCCCTGACGCTGCAGATGCAGAAGATCGCCCCGCCGGCGCTGATCGCGTACGCGCTGACGGTGACGTTCGCGGCGGTGGACCTGCTGATGTCGCTGGCGCCGCACTGGTACAGCACGATCTTCGGGGTGTACTTCTTTTCGGGCTGCGCGCTGGCGTTCTACTGCACGCTGGCGATCACGATGTACCTGCTGCAGGGGGCGGGCCGCCTGACCGGGGCGATCACGGTCGAGCACTACCACGACGTGGGCAAGTTCGCGTTCGGCTTTGTCGTGTTCTGGGCCTACATCGCCTACTCGCAATACATGCTGATGTGGTACGCGAACCTGCCCGAGGAGACCGCCTGGTACCACGTCCGCCAGCAGCCGCCGTGGCTCTGGTTCAGCCTGCTGCTGTTGTTCGGGCACTTCATGGCCTCCTTCCTGGTGCTGATCTCGCGCCTGCCGAAGCGCCGGCCGCCCGTGCTGGTGGCCGGAGCCGCGTGGGTGCTGGCAATGTGCTGGTTCGACGTCTTCTGGCTGGTCCTGCCGCACGCGGAACAGAACGGCGTGCACGGGCCGCCGGTGGCCGCGAAGCTGCACGCGCTGGACGTGCTGCAGTGCCTGACTACGCTGCTGGGCGTGGGCGGACTGTATGTGTGGCGGGTGGTGAGCCGCATGGGGCGGACGGCGCTGCTGCCGCAGCGCGACCCGCGGCTGGAAGATTCGCTGGCCTTTGAGAACTATTGAGGGGTGGCGCCGGCCTCCGGCCGGCGATTGGTGAGGACGCGGCTTGACGCACGAGACGCACGAGGAGCATCCGAACCCCAACCCGCAGGACGACCCCAGCGCCGTGCCGCTGATCACCGTCGGCGTGGTCGGGGCGCTGACGACGGTCGTGCTGATCGTGTTCCTCACGGCGCTCGTGTACCGCACGCACGATCAGTTGACGCGCGAACGCGTCTTCGCGGGCGAGATCGCCAAGGTGAAGTCGCACTACGCGGCGCAGGAGGCGGAGCTGCATTCCGCGCACGAGATGACCCAGAAGCCAGGCGTCTACCGCATCCCGATCGAGCGGGCCATGGAGCTGGTGACGCAGGAGCTGGCGGCCGAGGCGGCCACGCGGCCGGCCTCCCGGCCAGTAAGCGAGCAGGCCCGCCGGCCCTGAAGGTCGAATAGGGAATATACTCAACATAGACGGCGTGTCTGCATGATGGGAACTCCCAGCAACCGAGCCTCGCGGCGGCTCCTGGCGGGGCTGCTGGCTTCGCTCGCGCTGCCGCTCATGGTTCGCGCGCAGCTCAATCGCGGGCTGCCGCCGGAGCTGGACGACATCGGCATCCGCGAGCAGCTCGACGGGCAGCTTCCGCTGGACCGTGGCTTCATCGACGACCAGGGGCGGCGGGTGCGGCTGGGGGACTACTTCGACGGCGTGCGGCCGGTGATCCTGACGCTGAACTACTACCGCTGCCCGATGCTGTGCGACGTGATGTTGAACGGAATGATCGACGCGCTGAAAGAGATCAACCTCGAGCCGGGCCGCGAGTTCGAGATCGTCACGCTCAGCTTCGACCCGTTGGAGAAGCACCAGGCGGCCAAGGCCAAGAAGCAGAGCTACGTCGAAGCCTATGGCAAGCCCGGCGCTGTCCGCGGCTGGCACTTCCTGGTGGGCGAGAAGGACGACATCAAGGCCGTGACCGGCGCGGTCGGCTTCGTCTACCGTTGGAACGAGGACCGCGGCGAATGGGCCCATCCGGCGGCGATGATCCTGTGCACGCCGAAGGGCCGCATCTCGCGCTACCTGGGCGGGGTGATGTTTGACCCGCAGACGGTGCGGCTCTCGCTGGTCGAGGCGTCGGCGGGCAAGATCGGCACCTTGTGGGACCAGGTCTGGCTGACCTGCTTCCACTACGTGTCGGGCGACGGCAAGTACGTGCCGCACGTGCTGGGCATCATGCGCCTGGGTGGGGCGCTGACCGTGCTGATCCTGGGCACGACGATGGCGACGCTTTTCGCGCGCGAGGCGCGGCGCCGGAGACGACCGCCCGGCGCGGCGCCGCCGGTCGAGCCGGCCAGCGCTGCAGCGCACTAGTAGCGTCGGCCCTCCGTGGCCGACGCAGGCCCCGTGGCCGGCACAGGTCGGACTCTGTGGCCGCCACCGGCGGCGACCGGCGGCGCGGAAGACGCGCGTGCCGTGGATGCCGGAGGAATAGAGAACGGAATGACAGCCCTGCTGCTCGCACAGACAGCCAAACGGTTCTGGATGCCGGAGGGAGTCTCGACCGTCTCCCGTTCGGTGGACGGCGCGTTCTACTTCATCTACTACGTGTCGTTGTTCTTCTTCCTGCTGATCGCCGGGCTGATGTTCTGGTTCATGTGGAAGTACCGCCAGCGCCGGCCGGGCGAGGCGGCGATCGGCCGGACGACGCACCACCGGACGCTGGAGCTGGTGTGGAGCGTGCTGCCGGCGTTTCTGCTGGTGGCGATGTTCTGGTGGGGCTTTCAGGTCTTCATGCACATGCGGGTCGTCCCGGCCAACACGCTGGACATCAACGTCCTGGCCCGCAGGTGGAACTGGCAGTTCGTCTACCCCAACGGGCAGGACCACGACGAGCTGCACGTTCCGGTCGACACGCGTGTGCGACTGGTGATGCGCTCGGAGGACGTGATCCATTCGGCCTTCATACCGGCGTTCCGGGTGAAGCGCGACGTGGTGCCGGGCCGCTACAGTGAGCTGTGGTTCGAGGCCAACAAGCCGGGCGAGTACCCCCTGCTGTGCGCCGAGTACTGCGGCACCAGCCACTCCGACATGCGCGCATTGGTGGTCGTGCACCCGACTTCGCCCACCGAGGCGCTGCCGCAGACGTACGACCAGTGGCTGGAGACCGCCAACCCGATCATGGCCCTTACCGAGGAGCTCTATCCGGAGTATGTGGCCGATCCGCAGGCCTTCATTGACAAGTACAAGGACGACCCCAAGTGGGGCAAGATTGTCTCCAAGCTCCAGAAAAGCCCGGTGGTGATGGGCGAGCAGCTCTACAAGAAAAAGGGCTGTGTCCAATGCCACACGGTGGACGGCAAACGCGGAAGTGGGCCGACCTGGTTCGAACTCTACAACTCGAAGGTCGCCCTTCGCGACGGCAGCACGGTCACGGCCGACGAGAACTACATCCGCGAGTCCATCCTCGAACCCGGCAAACGCATTGTGGCCGGGTACGACAACCTTATGTCCAAGATCAAGGTCAGCGACCGCGAGATCGACATGATTATCGCCTACATCAAGTCCCTGCAGCCGCAGGGGCAGTCGGGCCAGTAGGAGGCCGTCCATGGCCAGCATCAGCGCAAGTCCCGCATACGCCTTCGAGCCGCGAGCGGCCGAGGCGGATTACCTGAGCCACGACACCAGCCTGCGCTCCTGGCTGTTCACGCTCGACCACAAGCGCATCGGCATCATGTACCTGCTGGGCATCATGACCTTCTTCGTGGTCGGCGGCATGTTCGCCCTGCTGGTCCGCAGCGCGCTCTGGACGCCGGGCGCGCCGGGCCAGGAGAAGGGCCTCATCACCCACAACCTGTACAACATGTTCTTCACCCTGCACGGGGCGATCATGGTCTTCGTCGTGATCATCCCCGGCATCCCCGCGGCGATGGGCAACTTCGCCCTGCCGCTCATGCTCGGCGCCAAGGACGTGGCCTTTCCGCGCATCAACCTGATGAGCTTCTACTTCTGGTCGCTGGGCGTCGTGCTGCTGCTGGTGGCCATCTACGCCGGCGGCATCGACACCGGCTGGACTTTCTACGCCCCCTACAGCACGTACCGGGAGGGCGGCGCCATGGCCGGCGTCCCGTGGGCGCTGGCGGGCGTGTTCCTGATCGGCTTCAGCTCGATCTTCACCGGCCTGAACTTCATCACCACCGTGCACAAGCTGCGCCTGCCGGAGATGGGCTGGTTCCGCCTGCCGCTGTTCGTGTGGGCGATCTACGCCACCGCGGTGATCCAGGTGCTGGCCACGCCGGTGCTGGGCATCACGTTGCTGCTGCTGCTGGTCGAGCGGCTGGTGGGCATCGGCATCTTCAATCCGGACATCGGCGGCGACCCGGTGCTGATGCAGCATTTCTTCTGGTTCTACAGCCACCCGGCGGTGTACATCATGATCCTGCCGGCCCTGGGCGTGATGAGCGAGCTGCTGAGCGTCTTTTCCCGCAAGCACATCTTCGGCTACAAGTTCATCGCCTACAGCTCGATGGCCATCGCGATCCTGGGCTTTCTGGTGTGGGGCCACCACATGTTCGTCAGCGGCCAGTCGGACCTGGTCAGCACGATCTTCAGCGCGATCACGTTCACCATCGCCGTGCCGTCCGCCATCAAGGTCTTCAACTGGCTGGCCACGATCTACAAAGGTTCGATCAGTTTCAAGGCGCCGATGATCTACGCCCTGTCGTTCATGTGGATTTTCACGATCGGCGGGCTGACTGGATTGTTCCTGGCGACGCTGGCGACCAACGTGCACCTGACGGACACGTACTTCGTCGTGGCGCACTTCCATTTCGTCATGGCGGGCACGATCTTTGTGTTCTTCGGCGCCGTGCACTACTGGTGGCCCAAAATCACCGGCCGCATGTACAACGAAAGGATAGCCAACTGGGGTGCGCTGATCTCCGTCGTCGGCTTCAACGTCACCTTTCTGGTGCAGTTCGTCATGGGCGCACAGGGCATGCCGCGGCGGTACTACAACTATCCGGAGCTTTTCCAGATCTATCACCAGATCTCGACCGTGGCGGCCTGGACGGCCGGCATCGGCTTCTTCCTGACCGTGCTCAGCCTGATGCAGTCGTTCTTCCGGGCCAAGAACGCGCCGGCCAATCCGTGGGGCGCCGTCACCAACGAATGGCGCACGCCCTCCCCGCCGCCGCCGGACAACTTCGACCAGCCGCCGCCGGTCGAGGATCCCTACGACTTCGATCTGGTGCGCTACAACCCGAACACCGACGCCTATGACTTTGTGGAGCGGCGCGAGCGGGCGGCGGCGCCAGCGCACTAAAGCAGACGAACCGCAGAGGCGCAGAGCGCGCGGAGGACGCAGAGCAGAACGGGCAGCAGCGACCCCAACCGGGAACTCATCTGCGTAATCTGCGGGTAAACTCCTTGGGGACTCTGCAGACGCGAGAGTGGGAGTAACGATGGCGGACGTGGTACATCCGGGACAGACGGCGGCGCCGGTGGCGCAAGGGCCCGCACACGCCCATGCGCACCCGGCCTATCTCCAGCACCACTTTGACACGCCCCCGCAGCAGTTCGACGCCAGCAAGCTGGGCATGTGGCTGTTTCTGGCCACGGAGGTGCTGTTCTTCGCCGGGCTGTTCTGCTTCTATTCCATCTACCGCGGCACGCATCCGCAGATCTTCCACGTCGGACACAAGTTCCTGGACGTGAAGTGGGGCGCCGTCAACACGATCGTGCTGATCACCAGCAGCTTCACCATGGCCCTGGGCGTCTACTTCGCCCAGACCTCCCGCCGCTGGCCGCTGGTCATCTGCATCGCCCTGACGCTGCTGGGCGCCTGGGCGTTCATGGGCGTCAAGTACATCGAGTACAGCCACAAGATCGGCGAGGGCATCGTCTGGGGCAAGTGGTTCAACCCCCACAAGCACGGCCAGGCGCACGGCCACGAACGCGCTGCGCCGCCCGGCGCTGCGCAGCCGGCTACGCCCGCGCCGCCCGCTCCCGCTGCTGCGCACGCCGCGGCAACCGGCCAATCCGCGTCGGCACCGGCCACGGGCGGGGCAGTTCCGCCGGCGCAGCCCGGCGCGCCGAGCGGCGAGACGTTCGAGGTTTCGCAGATCAAGACCGCGCCGCCTGCACTGCCGGGCGGCGTGGTGCCGGACGCGGAGGCCGGGCACGGCATCGACCCGTACGCGGCAGCGCAGCAGATGAAGGACCTGCAGATTTTCATGGGCGTGTACTTCAGCATGACGGGCCTGCACGGGCTGCACGTGCTGGCGGGCATCATCGTGCTGACCTGGCTGCTGATCGGGGCGATCCAGGGCCGCTACAACAGCGAATACTACACGCCGATCGACCTGGGCGGCCTGTACTGGCACCTGGTGGACCTGGTATGGATTTACTTGTTCCCGCTGCTGTATCTGATCAGTTGAGGCCGCGGGGTAGCGGATTCGAGACTTCAGATTTGACCTTGGGAAGCTGACATGGAACATCCCGCGCACAAGGGCGAGGCACACCCGGCAATCGGGCACCTGGTGCCCTGGACCGTGCTGCTGGCGACGTGCGTTGCGCTGATCGTGCTGACCTGGATCACCGTGACGGCGGCCGCCATCGACCTGGGCCGGCTGAACCTGTGGATCGCCATCGCCATTGCCACGATCAAGGCCTCGCTGGTCTGTCTGTACTTCATGCACCTGCGCTACGACCGGCCGTTCAACGCCATCGTGCTGGTCGCCGCGCTCGTCTTCCTGATGCTCTTTATCGGCCTGGCGATGACGGACAGCGTCTCGTACCAGTCCGAGCTCTATCCGCCGGATTCGCCCGACTACGCCCCCGCCATCACGAGCCTGCGGGCACGCACGGGGTAAGGCCATGTGGCTGGGGCTGGTCAAGGTCGCGCCGGGGGGCGGCGGACCGGATCAGCCGGCCCGGCGAGAATGGTGGTTCGGGTCCGACCCGTACACCCTTGCTTTGTGGTTATTCCTGGCCTCGCTCACCGCCCTGTTCGCCCCCCTGCTGGTGTCCTACCTGAAGCTGCGGCTGGAGGCCGCGGTCTGGCCGCCGCCCGGCATGCCCCCCCTGCCGCGCGGGCTGTGGCTCAGCACCGCGGCGCTGCTGGGCGTGAGCGGCTGCCTGCATGCGGCGCTGCGCAGTGTGCAACACGACGGGCTGCTGGCGCTGCGCCGCTGGATGCTGGCGGCGGCCGCGCTGGCGCTCACATTCCTGCTGAGCCAGGCGTTGTGCTGGAAGCAACTGCTGGACCATAAGTTCCCGATGCAGGCCTGGCAGTTGGCCGGCCTGTTCACCTTCTTCGCCGCCCTGCACGCCGTGCACGTCACCGGCGGGCTGGCGCCGCTGCTGCTGGTGATGCACCGGAGCCTGCGGGGACGGTACTCGCGGCGACATTACGACGGCGTGCGCCTGTGCGCAATCTACTGGCACTTCCTCGACGCGGTCTGGCTCGTGATGTTCACGGCGATGATGCTGCCGAGCGGGTGACGTCCCCGCGCTCGTCTCCGGGCTGGCAAAATGGGCTGCTGGTCGCCGTGCGCTGCTGAGGGCTGTTCTGATCTGGGTTTGCCGCGTGCCACGCGAACCACAGCGCGTAGACGATCTCGCAGCGCTGCCAGTCGGCCGGCAGCTCGAACTCATCCCGGCGCAGCACACGCCACGGCAGGTCCACCGCCGACAGACTGTCCTCCGAGGAGGTCGCGCGGCAGCGCCAGGCCACCATCGGCGTCATCAGCGCGGGGGTATCCGCCGGCGGCAGCGGCTCGACCGGGAAACGCAGCTTCTCACCGCCGTAATACGGCAGATACGCGTCGCGGCGATAGAGCTTGGCGCGCCTGGGGTCCGGCAGAACGACCGTTGTCTGCGGATAGCGCTCGCGCCACTGCCCCCACGCCAGCACCGCGCTCGGCAGGAGCTCAAGCACGGCGCCGGCCTCCGCGGCCGGGCCGCTGATCGCGCGGAACTGGAGCTGGCTCCACAGGCTTTCGCCGATTGCGTCCGGCCGGCGGTCGTACATCAGCAGGTTCGAGTTGAACAGCAGCCCGCTGACGCCGAACTCCAGGATTTCGCCAGCGACCGAGCGGTCAAACACGGCGACGCTGTCGCACAGGCCGCTGTACGTGGCCACGATCGGGCGCCCCCCTACCGTATCGTTGACCACCTCATGCCACGCCAGCACCCACAACGGGTATGCGCGCGCTTGCCCGCCAAACTCCAGGCCCACCACCCGGTCCGTCGGCAACAGCTTTCGCACGCCGGCCAGCCGCGCGCCCTCGGAGACCTCCGCGGCCGCGATTGTGGGCGGGTCGGTCATGGCCGGCAGCCCGTCCTTCGGCAGGCCGGCCGCAACGATCAGGTGCCGCGGCACGCGACAAGTCGAAAGGTCGAAGCCGTACGTTGCAACGTGGCTGCCGTCGCCGATCGCCCGCTGCCCGCTGCTAGACACGATGGGCAGAAGCTGCCAGATGAAGATCGGCAGCGCCAGAACGCCCGCCAACAGCAGCACCCAACCGCCACCGCCGAAATCCAGCATCCGTCCACGGCGCTTCGGCAGGGGAACGTCCGCGCGGTTCACCGCCCGTCACTCCCGCAGGCTGGAAGCGGCCAGGGTCGGGCCGGCCTCCGGCGTATCCATCGTGGGCGGCGGAGGCGCCGCGAACCGCACCGAACTCGCCTCCGTCGGCGCGTTGGCCGCGGCGCCCGCGTCAAGCGGTCCGCGATCCGCGAGCATCAACACCAGCAGCAGCGGCAGGTAAACAATGCTGGCGGCGAACACGCGCCGCGCGTTGGCGCGGCTTCGCGCCCGGTAGAGCACGGCGGCCAGCGCCGACAGCCCGAGGCCGAGCGACGCGGCGCCGACGGCGTACAGCCGCCCGGTCGTGCCCGTCAGGCTGAGCATCAACGCGACCGGCACGAGCGTAAGGCTGTAGAGCAGGATGGCCTGGCAGGTTCGCTCGCCGTGCACGTCCACGACCGGCAGCATGCGGAAGCCACCAGCCTGATAGTCCTCACGGTACAGCCAGGCCAGCGCGAGAAAGTGCGGGATCTGCCAGACGAACAGGATCGCGCCCAGCACCCACGCGCCGGCGTCGAGCCGCCCGGTCGCCGCCGCCCAGCCGATCATGGGTGGCAGCGCGCCACAGACCGCCCCGACCAGCGTGTTGAGCGGGCTGCGGGTCTTGAGGGGCGTGTAGACGAGCAGGTAAATCAGCTCCGTCGCCAAGGCAAGCGTCGCCGCTTGCACGTTCACCAGCCCGGCGAGGATGACCGGCCCGATCAGGCTGCACGCGACGCCGTAGCTCCACGCCGTCGCCGCCGACAGCCGCCCGGACGGCAGCGGCCGGCCGCGCGTGCGCGGCATGCGCGCATCGCGCTCGACCTCCAGGCACTGGTTGAGGGCGTTGGCCCCGAAGGCGGCCAGGCCGGTGCCGAGCATCGTGGCCAGCAGCAGCTCCCACGCCACGCCGCCGGGTGCGGCCAGCAGGAAGCCGACCAACGTGGTCAACAGTACGAGCGACGAAAGCCGATGCTTGGAAAGCTCGAGCAGTGCGCCGACCGTGGCGCGGACGTCACGCGCCGCCACAGCGGGACGGCTCGTCTCAATCGTCGTGGGCGCGTTGCGCGGCTGGTCCATCCGCCAGGATTCTAGTGGGAGCGACGCGACCGCGAAACGGCCCCGGAGACGGTTGCCGCGCGTATTCAGAGCACTTGGAGCGGCTGGCAGAACCCCTGACCCGGACCGCGATCAGGCGGGTCAGGTGTGCAACCCGCCGTCCACCACGAAGACCTGCCCCGTGATGTAAGCCGCGTCCGGGCCCGCCAGGAATGCGACCAGCGGCGCGACCTCTTCCGGCTTGCCGAAGCGCTGCAGCGGGATGAGCTGCTTGACCTGCTCCTTGAGCTTCTCGGCCAGCACGTTGGTCATGTCCGTCTCGATGAAGCCCGGCGCCACCGCATTGCACGTCACGCCGCGCTTGCCCAGCTCCTTGGCCACGCTCTTGGTCAGCCCGATCAGCCCGGCCTTGGCCGCGGCGTAGTTCGCCTGCCCGGCGTTGCCCATCAACCCGCTGACGCTGGCGATGTTGAGGATGCGGCCGCGGCGGGCGCGGAGCATGTGGCGGGCGGCGGCGCGGGTAAGCCAGAAGGCGGCCCGCAAGTTGGTCGTGAGAACGTCGTCAATGTCCTCATCCTCCATGCTCATGATCAGCGTGTCGCGCGTGATGCCGGCGTTGTTCACCAGGATGTCCAGCCGCTCGAAGCGCTGCATGGTGTCCTCGACCACGCGCTCGCAGGCGTCACGGTCGGTCACGTCCAGCGCGGTCGGCACGATGCGTTCGACGATCTGCGGCGCAGCCCGGGCCCAGCGCTGGATTTCCTCCACGTTGCGGGCCGCGGCCACAACCGTGGCGCCCTCGCGGGCCAACGCCTCGCAGATCGCCCGGCCGATGCCGCGCGACCCGCCCGTGACGATCGCCACCTGCTCGGCCAGCTTCATTTCGCGCCTCCCGCCGTCGCCGCCGGCTGAAGGTCGGCCGCCTTGCTGAGGTTGATCGCCTTCAGCCGCGCCTTGATCTTCCGCAGCAGTCCGGTCAGCACGCGGTTCGGGCCGATCTCCCAGAACGTGTCGCAACCGTCGGCGATCAGCCGCTCCACGCAGGCCTGCCAGCGCACCGGGTTGAATACCTGACGATAGAGCGCGTCGCGGATCGCGGCCGGGTCGCGGTGATACTCCGTGTCCACGTTGGCGATCACGGGCACCGCTGGCGGGCGGATGTCGGTATTCGCCAGCGCCGCTCGCAGGGCCTCGGCCGCCGGCCGCATCAGCTCGCTGTGAAACGCGCCCGCGACCTTCAGGGGCACCGCCTTGCCGCCGAACTCTTCCACGATCGCGGTGGCGGCCTCGCAGGCGGCCAGATCGCCGGAGACGACGATCTGCCCCGGGCAGTTGAAGTTCGCCGGGCCAATGCGGCCCTTGCTGGCGGCGCGCTCGCACAGGGCCAGCGCCTGCGCCTCGTCCAGCCCCATGATCGAGAGCATGCCGCCGGGCGCCGCCTCGGCCGCCTGCTGCATGAGCTGCCCGCGGCGGTAGACCAACCGCAGCCCGTCCTCGAACGACAGCGCGCCGGCCAGGTGCAGCGCGGTGTACTCGCCCAGGCTCAGGCCGCCCATGGCCGCGAAGCCATCCGATGGCAGTACGCCCTTCCGCTGCGCGGCGCGGAAGATCGCCACGCTGGTGGCGAAGATGGCCGGTTGCTGGATATCCGTGGCGTTGAGCCGGTCGGCGGGACCCTCAAAGCAGAGCCTCGATAGCGAGAAGCCCAGAACCTCGTCAGCCCGGACGAACGTTTCCGCCGCAACCGGAAACGTCGCGGCGACGTCCTGGCCCATCCCCACGAGCTGGGCACCCTGACCCGGAAAGATGGCGGCATGGGACATTGACGGTCTCAGAAGCGCATGAGCACAGAGCCCCAGGTCAGGCCGGCGCCGAAGGCCACCAGCAGCACCAGATCGCCCAGCTTGATCCGCCCCTTGCGCCGCGCCTCGTGCAGCGCCAGCGGCACCGACGCCGCCGACGTGTTCGCGTAGCGGTCGATGTTGATGACGACGCGCTCCGCTGGAAGGCCCAGTTTCTCGCAGGCGGACTCGATGATCCGCAGGTTCGACTGATGCGGCACGAGCAGCGCCAGCTCGCTCAGCGGCACGCCCGCGTCGGCCAGCGTGTCCTCCATCACCTGCTGCATCTGCAGCACGGCGAACTTGTAGACCTCGCGGCCCTTCATGCGCACGTAGTGCAGCCGCTCGTTCAGCGTGCGGATCGAGGCCGGCTCCGCGGCCCCCCCGGCCGGCACCCACAGCAGGTTGGCCCGCGAGCCGTCCACACCCAGCCGCGCCGCCAGGATCTCGGGCCCCGGCCGATTCGCCCGACGCACTACGGTCGCGGCCGCCGCGTCGCCAAACAGCACCGCACAGGCGCGGTCTTCCATGTCGATCATGCGCGTCATCGTCTCGGCCCCGATGACCAGCACGTTGCGCGCCACGCCGCACTCGATGTACTGCGCCGCCGTGACCAGCGCGAACACGTACCCCGAGCAGGCCGCAACCAGATCAAACGCCGGAATGGTCCTGCAGCCCAGTACCGCCTGCAGCTCGCAGGCGGTCGAGGGCAGCGTGTGCTCCGGCGTGATGGTCGCGTTGATGATCAGATCGATGTCCGTCGGCTGCAGACCGGCGTCGCGCAGCGCCTCCCTGGACGCGGCCGTCGCGAACTTCAGCGTCGACTCCCCCGGCTGGGCGATGCGCCGCTCGCGGATGCCCGTGCGCTGGACGATCCACTCGTCGGAAGTGTCGAGCCGCTTCTCGAAGTCCGCGTTGCGGACGACGGTTTCGGGCGCACTGGCTCCGCTGCCGGCGATCTCGATCGCCCAGTTGCACTTCATTCGCCAACCCCGGCCGTCTGGGCCATGTGCTCGGAGATGATGGTGTTCAGGTTCACGCGCCGGTGCTCGACGGCCACGCGGATGGCATTGCTGATGGCGCGGTGGTCGCTCCGCCCGTGGCAGATGATCACCACGCTGTTGATGCCCAACAGCGGAGCGCCCCCGTATTCCGCAAAATCGTGCTTGCGCCAGATACGCTCGACCACCGGCTCGAACTGCCGGGCCATGTCGGCGCTCTCGCTCTTGATCTCATGGATGATCGTACGGAACAGGCCCTCGGCCAGCCCTTCGGTCAGCTTCAGGATCACGTTGCCCACGAAACCGTCGCAGATGAACACGTTGCCGTGCCCGCCGAATATGTCCCGCCCCTCCACGTTCCCCAGGAAGTGCAGCGCCGGGTCGGCCTTGATCAGCGCCCGCGCCTCCTTGACCAGCGGATTGCCCTTGTTCTCCTCCTCGCCGATCGAGATGATCCCGATCTGCGGCTCCGCAATCCGCAGGATCGCGCGCGCGTACACATCGCACATCTGCGCGTATTGCAGCAGGTGGTGCGGCTTGGGCGCCACGTTGGCCCCCACGTCGCAGATCATCACCGGGCCGTGGAAGGTCGGCATCGTCACCGCGATCCCCGGCCGCGCCACCCCGGCGATCGGCTTGATCCGCAACTGGCACGCCGCCGCGAACGCGCCCGTGTTCCCCGCCGAGATGACCGCCTCCACCTCGCCCCGCCCGGCCTCCTGCGCCATACGCGCAATCGTCGAGTCCCGCTTGTGACGCAGGGCCTCCACCGGCGGCTCGTCCATGCCGATCACCTGCGTGCACGCTCGAATGCCGATGCGCGGGTCGCTCAACCCCACCGTGCGCAGCTCCGCCGTCACCCGCTCCTGTGGCCCGTAGAGCCGAATCTGATCATCCGGCCCGAGATGTTTCAGCCCTGCCGCAACGCCGCGCACGATCTCCTGCGGCGCGTGGTCCCCGCCCATCGCGTCCACGGCGATGCGCATGGCGATTACGACTCCTCAGAGCCGATCTTGATGCTGGTGTGGGCGTTGACGTAGCCGCAGTTGCCGCAGGCTGCATGCGGAAGCCTGGCCCGCCCGCACTGCGGACAGCGGATCAGGTGCGCCGGCCGCAGCGCCTGGTGCGCCCGCCGCGTGCGCTTCCGCATCTTGCTTTTCTTGGTTACCGGTAACATCAGCGCTCCTGCCGGCCGCGGGCCACTCAGGCTTGCGTACCACGGACCGCGCCTTTGGTTGCATGCGGGCGCAAACACGAAACCCGCTTCGAAACGCCGACACTAGGCCGGTGCCAACGGCCTGTCAAGAACGGCCGCACCACGGTCTTCCGCACGCGGCGGTCAGGATACCCGGCCAGCGTCGCGGACAAGCGACCGGCGCGCTAGCGTTTCTCTTGGGGGGTGCCGCGCGGCGAGGCCGCTTCGCCCAGCGCGTGCAACTTCCGAACTGACTACAAGCTCACGTGCGACCCGCCTCGTTCACCTCGTCGGCGTCCAGCCGGCGCGGCCGCGGCGTCTGGCGGCCTTTGGTGAGCTTGAACTCGCCCGCGGGGGCGACGCGGCGGTAGCCGAGATACAGGACTACATCCAGCACCTCGGTCCAGGTCGGGAACGGGCGGTTGTTTACGCGCTTGTACTCGTCGATCGCCTTGATGAACTCGAGCTGCTCCTCATTCATGTGCCCCTCTTCGGCATCGCGGCGGTAGTCCGTCCGACGACGCCCGGGGCCACGTCGCCGATCCAGCGCGGACACAGCCTGTCCGTCGCGGCGGTCTGCGCCCACCCGCCGATCCGCCACGCTGCGGCGGCGACCGAGGCCATGGCGATCTTCCGACCGGCCGGCGGCCCCGTCGGCAGAATGTGCGCCCTGGTTGGATTCCGGCATACAGCGGGTATATCGTCGCAGGGGGCGGCGGGCTGCAACAAGGGGGCGGGAGTCAAAGCGCGGCGACGACGCGCCGGTCGGCGGCGGCCGACCAGGTCAGATCACGGCCGGTTATTCGTCCTCGTCCTCGTCGAGGTCGTCATCGAAGTCATCGTCATCGAACCCGGCCTCGTCCTCCTCTTCGACCTCCTCTTCGAGCCCTTCCTCTTCGTCGGTTTCGTCGTCGAACTCGTCCAGCTCGAAGTCTTCCTCGTCCTCATCCTCGTCCTCGTGCTTGGCGTCGGCCCGAAACGTCCAGGCACCCTGGTCGAGTTCCGGCGCCCGCTCGTCGTCGAATTCGGCGGACTCTCCTTCCGCCTCGCGCTCCACATTCGTCTCCCAGACGGACCACGCCCCTGGAAACTCAAGCAGCGTCTTGGGTTTGCTCGGAGCCTGCGTGATCATCTCCGTTCTCCTTATGAGGCCGCGCGCTGTCCAGCGCGCGCGGGAGATTAGCAACGGCTTTCGAAACGTCAAGCCCAATTTGCACGGCCCCATTCCGGCGTCGCCAGTCGCCCCCCGGCTGCCGAAACCCCGCCCACCTGCTAGCATGCTGCAATGCTTTCGGACGCAGTGCAACCAACCCCTGCCCCCGCCCCGCGCGGTGCCGCTGGCACGGCAGCGCCTGACGCCCCCTGGTACGCCGCCGGCCTGCGATTCACCTGTACGCAGTGCGGGAACTGCTGCGGCGGTCCGCCAGGGCACGTGTGGCTCAACGCCGACGAGATCCAGGCGATGGCGCGGCGTCTGGGAATGACGGCGGAGGAGTTCGAACAACAGCACACGCGCCGCATCGGCGCCCGGCGCAGCCTGCTGGAGCGCAGGAACGGCGATTGTGAGTTCCTGGCCCGCGATGGCGACGGCAAGGCCCGCTGCACGGTCTATGAGGCGCGGCCGGTGCAATGCCGCACCTGGCCGTTCTGGGAAGGCTCGCTGCGGTCGCGGCGGAGCTGGGAGGTCGCGGCCCGTGATTGTCCGGGCATGAACCAGGGGCAGCTCCACCCGCTGCCGGTCATTCAGACAGCGTTGCGGCGGAACGCGGCGGCGGGCCTGCCCCTCTGATGACCAGCGTCAGCCAGCCGACGATCGCCAGTCCGAAGCCTGCAATTGCTTTCGCGACGTCGAAGAACTCTCCAGCCATCGCAGCGGCGCGGCCGGCATCACGGATCAGCGACAGCGCCAGCCCCAGCAGTGCGCACCCCAGCAGGCGTCGCAGCAGCGACGAGTGCGGCTGGAGAGCCAGCAGACAGATCGTGACCAGAATGATCAGCTCGCGCGCCAGCGGAAACACGGCGATTCCGAACGACGCGGCGCGCGCAAGGTTCTGGGCAAAGCCGAGCGTCACATTCCACTGCGTGCCCGCGGCCTCAGTCCCCTGCCGCCGGCCGACCAGCGTCTTGTCGCCGCCGGTGGGGTTCATGGTCTCGCCCTGCGGCGTCTCGACCCACATGTGGAGCACGTCGCTGACGAGCCAGGCGTCGTAGCCCATGCGGCGCAGCAGGGAGGCGGCGACGACGGCACGGCCGTCACAATCCTCGCGGCCCATGCGCAGGGCTTCGTCGACGGTCGGCAGGTATTCGGCGACGCCCCACACGTCCCAGTCCCAGCCATAGGGGATTCGCTCGTGCACGGTCTGCTGGACCAGGCGGAGCACTTCCTCGGGGGGCGCCTTGGCCGACAGGGAAGCACGGACGCGCTCTTCCAGCGGCGCCAAGCCGGGGTGCGCGGGGTCCAGTGCGTGCACCAGGTCGCCGATGCGGCTGAACCACGTCGCCAGCAGCCACGGCTTGGGGTACAGCACGACCAGCGTGACGAGGGCCAGGATCGCGGCCTTCGCGCCCCAGCGCCGCATCCGGTCGCCGCCATGCCATCTGCGCCACAGGTGGATCACGTCCGCACCACGTTAGTTTACGAATAATAGACGCCCGTTCGGGCCGCATACGCGCCCCCGCCCGTCGCGGCGATGCCCGCGCTCCCGCGGCTGCGTCTCCGCGGCCGATTGCGTCGGGCTGGCTTCGGCCATGCGGGCGCCATGCTGGCGGAGCGGGGCAGGCATGCTAGAATGCTTAGCGCCCATCACGGTGAGTGTAGCTCAGTTGGCTAGAGCACAAGGTTGTGGTCCTTGGGGTCGCGGGTTCGAATCCCGTCACTCACCCTTTCCGCAGCCTGCGCCCACCTGGCAGCGGCGTGGCGCCCCGTTTCGCGGGTCCCGCAGAGGTCGCGGCGCCGCCATGGCCTTCATACAATCGGGCCAGTGAGATTCCCGGGCTTGCCGGCCAGGGAAGTGCGGGGCTATCGGCGCGCCCGACCCCGCGGCGAGTCATGAACCTCGACGACGAAATCTGCTACTGCTACCACGTTCCGTTGCGGAAGCTGCTGAACTTTGCGCGCCGTGTGCGGCCGAAGCACGCCGCGCAAATGTCTGAGTGCCTCGGCGCGGGCACCGGCTGCGGCTGGTGCATCCCGTTTCTCTGTCGCATCGCCGAAGCCGCCGCCAAGCCCGACTCCCTTCCGCTTGAGCTCACGCCGCAGGAATACGCTGCCGCCCGGGCCGCGTACCGCCAGCGGAAACAGCGCAACACGTTCGACGGGCCGCAGTCCAACTCCGCCTAGCGGTAGCTACGGCTAGCGTCGCCCCCCAGGGGAGCGGCAGGCGCGAGCCTGCGGTCCTATCCAAGCATCGCGCACGCCCGGGGGCACATCCATCGAGTGGCACGCACCAGTCCCGCAGGCGCACCAGGCCCTTCGCGTTGGAGGCATGTCGGTGCGTGGCCGCTCTGCCGGTCATGAACAGACGAATCCGAAACCGGTGAGCAGGATGCTCAGGTCCACCAGCGTGACCGCGCCGTCGCCGTTCAGGTCCCCGTCCTCGCGCGTCGCGCCGGAGGACATGCCGAAGTGCGTGAGCAGGATGCTGAGGTCCACCAGCGTCACCCGGCCGTCACGGTTCACGTCGGCCGGCGGATACACGGTCACGCGCACCGCCGGGCTGACGGTCGTCCCGCACGAGTTGCCGACCAGCACGTCGTACATGCCGCCGTCGCTGCACGCCGCGCTGTCGACCGTGTAGCTCTCCCCCGTCGCACCCGGCAGCGGCAGGCCGTCCAGCCGCCACTGATACGTTACCAGGTCGTCCGCCGTCGTCAGCCGCTGGTGGTGCACCAGGCTGGAGGTATTGCTCGGGCTGCCGGGCAGCGGGTTGAGATAGAGCGTCGCCCAACCGCGTCCGGGCACGGTCTGCCCGAATGCGGTCGGCTGTGGATGGACGCCGCCCCAGAAGTAGCGGTGGTTGCCCGGCCAGGCCGTGCCGATCAGGTAGAAGCGTCCGGCTTCCAGCGTCAGGCTCAGCGGGTTCGACCCGAAAAATCGCTCGCCCACGCCGCTCGAGGCGACCGTGTCCTCGAGGATCAGCGTCCACGGTCCTTCCGCTGCGTCCGCCTCGTACACGAAGAACCTCAGCAGCCCGTCGGCGCTGATCACCAGGTAGTGCTCGATCCGCAGCAGCGTCGCCGTGCGTGTCACGCCGTAGCAGTTCGCGCGAATGCGCGGCCCCTGCGACGAGTTCTCGCTGCTCCCGATCGTGTCCACCGCCGCTGCATCGCCGCCCGCCGCTTCCACCAGCAGCGCGAACGGCTCCCCTTCGGCGACGGTTTGCGGCTGCGGCGGCGTAACGATCTGCGGGCGGTCGCCGACGGTCAGCACCGCCGGGCTGCTGGTCACCGCGCCGCAGGCGTTGGAGAGGACCGCGTCGTAGACGCCGGCATCCGCGGCCTGTGCGGGATCGAAGCTGAGCGTGCTGCCCGTCGCCCCGGCCAGCGGCACACCGTCCTTGCGCCACTGATAGGTCACATTCGTCCCGGACGCCCCCACCGTCAGCGCCACGGCGTCACCGGTGCAGACCGCAGCGTTGCCCGGCTGCTGCACGATCGAGATGGGCGTATCCAGCGCCAGGCTGGCCGGCAGGCTGAGTACCTGGCCGCACGGGTTCGTCACTCGCACGTCGTAGTCGCCGACGTCGGACGTGCTCGCGGCCGGGATCGTGTACGCTGGACCGGTCGCGCCGCCGATCACCAGGCCGTTCTTGCGCCATTGATACGACAGCCCCTGACCGCTGGCCTCGACCGTGAACGTCGCCGGCTGGCCCGCGCAGACGGTGAGCGACTGCGGCGGCTGCGTGATCACGGGCGGGCTGTCGCTGACGATCAGCGTCGCGGGCGCACTGGTAACCGACGCGCACGCGGACGTGACCACTACGTCGTAGCTACCGGCGTCCGCCGGCTCGACCGGGCTGATCGACAGGAATGGCGCAGTCGCGCCGGGAATGTCGCCGCCCCCCTGCCGCCATTGATACGTCAGGCCCGTGCCGGTCGCGACGACACTGAACGCCGCCGACCCGCCCACGCACGCCGCCTCGTCCTGCGGCGGCTGCGTGATCTGCGGCGGCGGCTCGATCGTCACCGTCGCGACCTGACTCGACGCCGTGCCGCACTGGCTGGTCACGACGACCTGGTAGTCGCCGGCGTCGGTCGGCGTGGCCGCGGCGACGTCGTATTCCGGCCCGGTGGCGGCGGGGATGTCCTCGTCGTCCTTGCGCCACTGGTAACTCAGCGCCAGACGCGACGTCGTCAACCGCTGATAGTGCGCAAAGCTGCTGGTGTTGTTGGGCGCCGTGGTCGGCAGCGGGCTCTGGTACGCCGCCTGGAAGCCCTGCACCGACGCGCCGAACGCAGTCGGCTGGGGATGCGGCGGCGGGTTCGGGCCGGCGTTGAAGTAGTAGGTGTGCGAGCCGGGCCAGCCGGCGCCAATGACGTAGTACCGTCCCGCCGCCAGCGGCACAGTCAGCGAGCCGGACGAATAGAAACGTTGCCCGACGCCGGAGCTGCCCAGCGCATCCTGGGCAATCAGCGTATAGGGCCCGGCCTGCGCGGTGGCCTCGTAGACAAAGAACACGATCGGGCCGGACGTCGTGATGTTCAGATAGTGCTCGATCCGCGTCAGCGTGGTGGAGCTCGTCACCTGGTAGTAGTTGCCGCGCAGCCGCGGCCCGGCCCCGGAGCTGCCCGCCGAGCCGATCGTATCGCTGACTGCCGCCGCCCCGCCGGGCGCCAGCCCGACCGACAGATGTAGCGGCTGGCCCTGGCAGACCGTCTGCGACGCCGGCTGCGTGACGATCTGCGGCCCGGAGTCCACGGTCAGGGTGGCGTCGTCGCTGGTGACGCTTCCGGATGCATTGCTGACCGTGACGTTGTAGACGCCCGCGTCGGCGGCGTCCACGGCCACGAGCGTGAGCGTGTCGAGCGTCGCGCCGGCGATCAGCTCATCGTTGAACAGCCACTGATAGCTCAGGCCGCTGCCCTGCGCGACGACGCGAAACGTCGCCTCCGACCCGGCGCAGACGGTCTGGCTCTGCGGCTGCTCGGTGATGGTCGGGGCTTGTGCGCGCGCCGCGTGCGCACACGCGACGATGACCGTCGCGCCCGCCAGGATGCGCACTCTGTGCTGCGGCCTTCGCCGCATAGGCTCCCCTGAGGAGATTCGACCGCAGGCTGGCCGGGCATGACCCGTGCCAGCGAGTCAACCCCGTTTTCGCACTACGACGGCGGCTCAGAACCGCCCGCCGGGCGCACAACCTGCGCGATTGCCGTGCACTGACCGGTATTGCCGGGACTGCCGCTGGCAGCGCTCTCACTGCGGGAACAGCAGGGACTCGACCAGGGAGATCGTGAGCTGCCCGGTCGCGCGGTCCCCGTCCAGCCGCGGGTTGTACTCGACGAACTCCGCCGACGAGACGACGCCCTGGCCGCCCAGCGCGCGGAGCACGCTGGTCGCCTCGTCTGGCGTCAGGCCGTTTGGGACGGGTGTGCCGGTGCCGCGCACAAACTTCGCGTCCAGCACGTCGATGTCGAAGCTGAGATGAACACGGTCGCAACGCGCCGCGAGCTGCCGGCAGGAATCCAGCGCCGCATCGATCAGCCCGCGCTTCCGCCACTCGTCCATCCTCAGCACGTGCACGGCGCTGTCGGCCAGCTCGCTCCGCTCGCCAGCATCGATGTCGCGACAGCCAAGCAGCCACACGTCCTCTTCAGCCAGCACCGGGTCGCGCGCGGCAATCTGCCGCAAATCCGGCTGCCCCCTGCCGCAGACGACCGCCAGGCTCATCCCGTGGATGTTGCCCGACGGGCTTGTCCCCGGCGTATTGAAGTCCGGGTGCGCGTCCATCCACAGCAGACCGAGCCGCTTGCAGGCGCCTGATAATCCCGCCAGCGTCCCAATGGCCAAGCTATGGTCCCCGCCCAGCACCAGCAGGAATGCGTCCGGCGACTGCCGCAGCGTGCCCAGGACAGCGGCGTGCGTGTGGCGATTGAACTGCAGCACCTTGCGGAAGGCGTTGACGCTGCGGCCCTTGCCGCGGGCGACGCGCGTCTCGTAGACGCCGGGGATGTTGCCGAGGTCCTCGACCGTATGGCCGGCGGCGGTGAGTCGCCGGACGAGGCCCAGCTCGCGCAGGACGACCGGGCCGTCCTCGGTACCGCCCGTGCGGCCGCCGGCGCCGGCCTGGATTCCGAGCAGCTTGATCGTGCTGGGTGGCATGGGCTCGAGGCACCCTGTGCGGCGGCGCCGCAGCGAAAGCACTCCAGAACCGGTCCATACGACAGGTTGGAGCCACCAGCGGCAGCGGCGTACGCGCCTCCAGTCGCGGCCGGCGTGATTCGGGACGGTCTGTCGCGCGGCCGGCACACCGGGGGCGGGCTTCAACTGCCGGGCGGCTGGCCCTACTATACATGATCCGGGTGCGCGGTGCTGAGAGGGTCGGCGGAGGCCGGCGATGATGAGCTTCGAGCTGCCGGAAGACCTGGTTGCACTGCGCGACATGGTGCGGGACTTTGCCGCCCGCGAGATCCGCCCTTTCGCCCGCCAGTGGGACGAGCAACAGCACCTGCCCGACGAGCTGATCGCCAAGCTGGCCGCCATCGGTCTGCTGGGACCGATGATCGCGACGGAGTACGGCGGGTCTGGGCTGGGGTACCTGGCCAACAGCGTCATGATGGAGGAAGTCGCGCGACAGGACGGAGCGGTGGCGCTGTTTCTGGCGGCGCACAACGGGTTGTGCACGACGCACATCCTGGTGGCCGGGCCGACCGAGGAGCAGAAGCGCAAGTACCTGCCGAAGCTGGCCAGCGGGGAGTACATCGGCGCGTGGGCCCTGACGGAGCCGGGCTGCGGGTCGGACGCGGCGGCGATGAAGACGCGCGCGGTGCGCGACGGACGGGGCTGGCGCATCACCGGCCACAAGCAGTTCATCACCAACGGTTCGCGGGCGAAACTATTCGTCGTTATGGCGGTGACCGAGCCGCAACTGGGCCCCAAGGGCATCTCGGCGTTTCTGGTGGAGCGCGGGGCGGAGGGCTTCAGCGTCGGCCGCAAGGAAGACAAGCTCGGCATGCGGGCGAGCGATACGGTGACGCTGAACTTCGACCAGGTGTACGTCGGACCGGAGGCGCTGTTGGGCGAATACAACATGGGCTACGTGGACGCGATGAGGACGCTCGAGCGCGGCCGCGTGGGCATCGCGGCGCTGTCGGTCGGCCTGGCCCGCGGGGCGCTGGAGGAGTCGCTCGCCTACGCCAGTCAACGGCACGCGTTCGGCAAGCCGCTGGCCGAGCACCAGGCGATCCAGTTCATGCTGGCGGACATGGCGACGGAGATTGACGCCGCCCGGCTGCTGGTGCGGGATGCGGCGTTGGCGCTGGACGCGGGCGAGTCCGACCGGCTGAAGGCCTCGGTGGCCAAGATGTTCGCCAGCGAGATCGCGACCAAGGCCTGCCTGAACGCGGTGCAGATCCACGGCGGCTACGGGTACACCAAGGAAGTCCCGGTCGAGCGTTACCTGCGCGACGCGAAGCTGTGCGAGATCGGCGAGGGCAGCAGCCAGATCCAGCGGATCATCATCGCGCGCGAGCTGCTGCGGGGCGGAGAGGGTGAACAGTAATGCAGGCTGCGGAATGTGGAATGCGGGATGGGCCCTGGGGGATCGCGGGCGGAGGGCAAGGGTCGCCGCAGGTTGCATCCCAACCCTCCGGCCAATGCGCGGTGATCCGTGGATTTCCGGCTTGACGACGATCAGCGGCGGCTTCAGGCGGCGCTGCGCGAGTTCTGCGACGAGCAGATCGCGCCGCACGCGGAGCAGCGCGACCGTGAGGGCCGCTTTGAGGACGGTCTGCTCCCCAAGCTGGCCGCGATGGGCCTGTTCGGCATGTACGTGCCGAGCGAGTACGGCGGGGCGGGCCTGGACGTGGTCTCGTACAACCTGGCGGTCGAGGAGCTTTCGCGGGCGTGCGCGGCGACGGGCATCCTGGTCTCGGCCCACCATTCGTTGTGCCTCGACCCGATTCTCAACTTCGGCAGCGAGGCCCAGAAGCGCAAGTACCTGCCCAAGCTGGCCAGCGGCGAGTGGATCGGCTGCTTTTCGCTCAGCGAGCCGGGCAGCGGCAGCGACGCGGGCGCGGCCCGCTGCACCGCGCTGGAGCGCAGCGACGGCTGGCACATCACCGGCACGAAGTGTTTCGTGACCAACGGCCTGGAGGCGCACGTGGTGGTCCTGTTCGCGGCCAGCGAGCCGCAGCAGGCCAGGCACCGCGTGAGCGCGTTCATCGTCGACCGCGACATGCCCGGCTGGCGGATCGGCAAGGTCGAGAAAAAGCTCGGCATCCGCGCCAGCAGCACCACCGAGCTGGTCTTCGAGGACTGCGTCGTCCCGAAAGAGAGTCTGCTCGGCGAACGCGCGCGCGGGCTGCGCGTCGCGCTGGCGACCTTGGACGGCGGGCGCATCGGCGTCGCGGCCCAGGCCGTCGGCATCTCGCAGGCCGCGCTGGAAGCCAGCCTCGCCTACAGCAAGACGCGGCAGGCGTTCGGGCAGCCGATCTGCGAGTTTCAGGCGATCCAGTGGAAGCTGGCGGACATGCAGGCCGGCATCCTGGCCGCGCGCCTGCTGACCTGGCGCGGCGCGTGGCTCAAGCAGAACGGACGGCCCTATGCGACCGAGGCGGCGATGGCCAAAGTGTTCGCCAGTGAGCTTTCCAGCCGGGTGACGAACATGGCGATTCAGGTGCTCGGAGGTTACGGGTACGTTTGCGACTATCCCGTCGAGCGGTATCTCCGCGACGCGAAGATCACCGAGCTGTACGAAGGTACGAGCGAGATACAGCGGCTCGTCATCGCCCGCAGAGTCATCCGCGATGCGGAGTACGTCAGGCGGACATAAGCTCGTAGCGTCGGCCCCCCGCGGCCGAGGCAAGATGCCAGACCGTCGGCCGCCGCGGGGGCCGGCCGCTACAACCAAGGGGAAACGCCATGGCAGGAAGGCACAGCTACATCGTCGCCGCCCGCCGCAGCCCGATCGGGCGCTTCCTGGGCGGGCTTTCCAAGCTGACGGCGCCGCAGATCGGCGCACAGGTGGCCAGGGCGGTGCTCGCCGACGCACAAGTCCAACCGGGCGTCATCGACGAAGTGCTGGTCGGGCTGGTGCTGCACGCCGGCGTGGGCCAGAACCCGGCCCGGCAGGTGGCGCTGGGCGCCGGGCTGCCGAACACCATCTCGGCCTGCACGATCGACAAGGTCTGCGGCAGCGGGCTGCAGACGGTCATGCTGGCCGACCACATGATCCGCGCCGGCGACGCCGACGTGATCCTGGCCGGCGGCATCGAGTCCATGAGCCAGGCGCCGTTTCTGGCGCGCGAGATGCGCGGCGGGCAGAAGTTCGGCAACACCACGCTGGTGGACAGCCTGGAGTTCGACGGCCTGATCAACATCTACGACGGCGACGTGATGGGCATGATCGCCGAGGAGACCGCCGAGCGCAAGAACGTCAGCCGCCGCGAGCAGGACGAGTTTGCGGCCCGCAGTCACCAGCGCGCCGCCCGGGCCGAGACGGAGGGCTGGTTTGCCGCCGAGCGCGTGCCCATCGAGGTGCGGCCCGGCAAGGCGCCGCTGGACAGGGATGAAGGCATCCGACCGGACACGACGGTCGAGGCGCTGGCGGCGCTCAGGCCGGCGTTCAAGAGCGGCGGTACGATCACGGCCGGCAACGCTTCGCAGCTCTCGGACGGGGCGGCCATGGCGATCGTCGCCAGCGAGGAGGCCGTCCGGCGGTACAACCTCAGGCCGCTGGGGCGGATCGTCGGGCACGTCACGTCCGGCGTCGACCCGCGCGAGATCTTCCTGGCGCCGATCCCGGCCGTGCAGCGGCTGTGCGAGAAGGTCGGCTGGACCCGCGGGCAAGTCGACCTGTGGGAGATTAACGAGGCGTTCGCGGTCGAGATGGTGGCGGTGAGCAAGGCGCTGGAGTTGGACGCTGAGAAGCTCAACGTACATGGCGGCGCAATCGCGCTGGGGCACCCGCTGGGCGCCAGCGGCACCCGCTGCCTGACGACCCTGCTGTACGCCATGAAGCGCCTGAAGGTCAAGCGTGGCGTGGTGGGCATGTGCCTGGGGGGCGGGAACGCGGTGATGATGGCGGTGGAGGCGGTCTGATCCGCAGGTTCAGCGGAGGGTGAGCCGGGGGTTTGGGCATCCCGCCCGGAAGTCATCGGCCTGACGCGCGTGCAGGTCTCGGCGTGAGCTCGGCGGGCATCAAGCCGCGCGAACTTGTTCGCGCCCAGCGGATGGCGTTTTGTTTGATCCGCAAGTCGAAGGGCAGTCATTGGCAGCTCGAGCACGCGGACGGTCGGCGAACGAGGGTGCCAAGGCACCGCGGGCACGACATCGGACCGGGCTTGCTCCGCAAGATTCTGCGCGATATCGAAGTCAGCCCGGCGAAACTCCGCCGGTGGCTTTGAGGAGAACGGAGGGTACGCATGGAGATTCGCAGCAGCATTCGCACCGTCGCCGTCTTCGGCGCAGGCACGATGGGCAGCGGGATTGCGCAGGTGTTCGCACAGTCCGGGCGGACCGTGCTGCTGAACGACGCGCTGCCCGGCGCGGTCGCCCGCGCGCTGGGCACGATCAAGGGCTCGCTCGACAAGCTGGTCGGCAAGGGCAAGCTCGCCGCCGATGTGGCCGCGAGGGGCGCGCAGGGTATCCGTCCGGCGGCCATGGACGAGGCGCGCGGCGCCGACCTGGTCGTCGAGGCCATCATCGAGCAGCCGGAGGAGAAGCTCAAGCTCTTCGCCGAGCTGCATCGCATCGTCCCCCCCGATGTCGTCTTTGCCAGCAATACCAGCAGCATCTCAATCAGCCAGCTTGCGGCCGGCAGCGGACGGCCGGCGCAGTTCATCGGCATGCACTTTTTCAACCCGGTGCCGCTGATGAGCCTGGTGGAGGTGGTAGTCGGACTGCAGACCGCCGAGCCGGTCGTCGGCCTGGTCCTGGACCTCTCGCGCCAGCTCGGCAAGACGCCGCTGCGCGTCAAGGACCACCCCGGCTTCGTCAGCAACCGTGTGCTGATGCCGATGATCAACGAGGCGGTCGGCTGCCTGGCCGACGGCGTGGCGGACGCGGAGACGATCGACCAGGTGATGAAGCTGGGCTGCAACCACCCGATGGGTCCGCTGGCACTGGCCGACCTGGTCGGCCTGGACGTGTGCCTGCACATCCTGGAGGTGCTGCACCGCGACTTAGGCGAGGACCGCTACCGCCCCGCCCCGCTGCTGCGCACCATGGTCCGCGCGGGTCGGCTGGGCCGAAAGACCGGGCGAGGGTTCTACCAGTATGAGTGACGCGCTCGCCGCGCAGGCCGTCGGGCACGAGGCCAGATCGCGATCGTGCGCCTGGTTGCCGCCGGCGGCGGCGGCATAACGACGCACGCCGGAGCGCGGGAAGCGTACCAGTAGGGTACAATCTCGCTGCGACCAGGCATTCCAGCCAGCACGAGCGAAGGACCGATAGCTTTCCGGGGCGGCCGGAAACGGTTGAGATGTAAAGATATGTCGTTGCACGACTTGCGTACCATCAGCCCGATGCTTGGCCGTGGTGGACGAAGCAGGACGCGCGCGGGCCGCGAGCGCCATGTGGAGCAAATGTCGGCATGCTGAAGATCATCAACGTCTGCGGCGCGCGGCCGAACTTCATGAAGATCGCACCGCTCCTGCGGGCCTACCGTGCTTACCCGCAGGTGCAGCCGCTGCTCGTGCACACCGGCCAGCATTACGACGACAACATGTCGGACCTGTTCTTCCGGCAACTCAGCATCCCCGAGCCGGACCTGAACCTCGAGGTCGGCTCGGCCAGTCATGCGGTGCAGACGTCCGAGATCATGCGCCGCTTCGAGCCGGTCGTGCTGGAGCACCGCCCGGACTGGGTGGTCGTGGTCGGCGACGTGAACAGCACGATCGCCTGCGCGCTGGTGGCGGTCAAGCTGGGCGTGCGCGCGGCGCATGTGGAAGCCGGGCTGCGCAGCTTCGACCGCACGATGCCGGAGGAGATCAACCGTCTGCTGACCGACGCCATCAGCGACCTGTTGTTTGTCAGCGAGCCGAGCGGACTGGACAACCTGCGCCGCGAGGGTATCGCCGATGAGAAGGTGCACTTTGTCGGTAACGTCATGATCGACACGCTGCGGGCGAGCCTGGAGGCCGCCCAGCGCCTGGCGGTGCTGGAGCAGTTCCGCCTCGCGCCCAAGCACTACAACGTGGTGACGCTGCACCGGCCCAGCAACGTGGATGATCCGCAGGTGCTGAGCCAGATCGCCGACGCGCTCGACGCCATCCAGCAGGACCTGCCGACCCTCTTCCCCATGCACCCGCGTACCCGCAGCAACCTCGGCCGCATCGGCCTGGCCGACCGTTTCGCCGCCATGAAGCGGCTGCGGATCGTCGAGCCGCTCGGGTATCTCGAGTTCCTCAGGCTCATGGCCGACGCGGCCGTGGTGCTGACCGACTCCGGCGGCATCCAGGAGGAGACGACGATTCTGGGCGTGTGGTGTCTGACGCTGCGCGAGAACACCGAGCGGCCGGTGACGATCCACAGCGGCACCAACATGCTCGTCGGGACGGATGCGCAGCGGATTGTCGCGGCGTACCGGCAGCGCCGCGCTACGCCGCTGAACCGTCCGCCGGTGCCGGAGAAGTGGGACGGCCGAGCGGCGGAGCGGATCGCCGCGATCCTGGCTGACGCAGGCGGCCGGCAGGGTGTGAGGCCATGATGCTGGTGCTGGCCCAGTTCAAGACGATCAGCAAGATCTTTGAGCGGTTCGGGGAGGCGCTGGGCCCCGGCATGTTCGCCGGCATGCTGGTGCTGCTGGGGATCACGTTCTTCATCCTGGCCGGGCGGCGGACGCATGTCGCCCTGCTGTGCGTCCTCTGCCTGGCGCTGCTGACGGTGGCGCAGAATGAGGCGATCGCGAGCCTGGCCCAGCTCGGGCGCTGGTATTTCCTGGCGCTGGCCGCAGTCGTGGCGCTCATGCGGCCGGGCCCCGGGCGCCCGCTGCTCGTCGCGTTGCTGGTGATCTACGCGCTGTTCAACCTGGTGGGTGTGGTCTACACGCCGGATTTCGAGAGCGGGCTGGTGCGCGCGATCTTCTACGTGCTGGCGATCCCAGCCTTCCTGTTGTCGCTCGGGCCGCCGGCCCACACGATCGAGTCGCAACTGCGCTTCGTGCGACTGCTGGGGCTGGTGGGCGTGGTGCTGGCGCTGCTGCACGCATACTTCGTGGGCTTGGCGCCGCAGGGCCGCGGGATCCAGCGCTTCGCCAGCTTCTACGAGTCCTCGCAGCTCATGTCGCTGGGGACGGCGACCGTGACGCTGCCGATGATCTGGGTCTTGCTCAGCAAGCGGGCCGGCAGGCTCTTCCTCCCGTTCCTGGTTGCAACGCTGGTGAACCTGACGGTGATGATCGCCTCCACGCAGCGGGCCGGCTTGTTCTCCCTGGCGGGTGCGACCGCCATCCTGCTCGTCTTCTACCGGGCGCGCGGGGCGCTGATCGCGCTGGCGGGCGGGACGGCGTTCGTGCTGATCGCCTGGCCAATCGTCACATTCCTGGTCTCCGAAGAGTTCCTGATGCAGCGCTTCGGTTCGTTTGAGGCCAAGGGGCGGGCGTACTACTGGCAGATTGCCGTCGAGGAGGGCAGCAAGTCGCCCATCATCGGCCACGGCAGCGGCGCCGCCACGGACTACGCGCGGAAGCACTTCGGCAAGAAGTTCCACCAGGCCTATCTGGCGATCTTCTATGACTTCGGCCTGCTGGGTCTGAGTGCGTTCATCGCGATGATCGTCGTGGCCATGGTCTACGCCTTCCGCCTGGCCCGCAGCCGCGACCCCGATCGCAAGGCGCTCGGCGTCTTTCTCCTGGCCAGCCTGGCGCAGGTCGCCGCCCAGGGCCTGGTGGAGACCGGCCTGGCCGACACCGCCAACCAGACCGCCACGCTGTTCTACCTGTCGCTGGGCCTGGTGGCAGGCGCGATGCGCGTCCCGGAAAGGCGCGCCCAGCCGCGGTACGTCTTCATCCCGCAACCGCCGCCGGTGCCACCACATCGGCAGCATCCGCCGGGCCCCCTGCCCGCAATTGGGAGCCCGCCGAAGTAGGCCATGCGCGTTGGGTCGCTAAGATCGTCCGGTCGGGCCCCGACAGGGGCGCCGACGGACCAAGGGTGACCGGCGGTGAGGCTGCTGTTCATTTCGTATCACTTTCCGCCCAGCCGGGCCGCCCGCAGTCTGCAGGTGGGCAAGCTGAGCAAGCACTTGCTGCGGCGTGGCGTCGAGCTGGACGTGGTGACCGTCAGGAGCGAGCACCTGCCGGCAGAGGTGGTGGATCGCGACGTGGAGGGCTGGATCCGGCAGGACGGCATCCGGGTGGTCGACGTAGACAGTCCGGCGCGGCGGGGCGTGGATTGGCTGCGGGCCGGCCTGAGGGGAGAGAACTTCCCGCGCTGGTGGCGCAATGCACTGGCCGCAGCGCGCCAGCTCCTCCGCGAGGCCGGGCCCGACCGGTACGACGCGCTGGTCAGCTTTGCCATGCCGATCGACTCGCACCTGGCCGGTTGGCGGCTGAAGCGCCGCACGTCAGCGCTGTCCTGGGTGGCGCACTTCTCCGACCCGTGGGCGGACAACCCGTACATGGTCAACGGCGGCGTGCGCGGGCTGGTCCACGCTGCGATCGAGTCGCGGCTGTGCCGCGCTGCCGACCTGGTCATCTCCGTCAGCGAGGAGTTGACGCAGCACTTGATGAAGCGGCACGGCGGCGACGCCTCTCGTTACCGCACGCTGCCTCACTTGTTTGACCCCGAACAGTATCCCGACGCGCACCCACCGGCCGCCGGCCCGCTCCTGCTGCGCTATCTGGGCGGCTTCTCCTCCCGCCGTCGGCCCGACACCTTGATCAACGCGCTGGCCCAGGCGCGGGCGCAAAGGGCGGACCTGCGCAGCCTGCGGGTCGAGTTGATCGGCTCGCGGATGGAGGACGTCGCGGCGCGGCTGAACGCGATCCAGCCCGGCCTGGGCGCCGCGACCGGCGCGGTCGGCTACCTGGCGAGTCTGGCGAAGATGCGCACCGCGCACGCGCTGCTGCTGGTCGACGCCGACCAGGAATTCAGCCCCTATTTCCCCAGCAAGCTGGCGGATTACTTTGGCAGCCTGCGGCCCATCATCGCGATCTCGCCCGGCCACAGTTGCAGCTCGCGACTGATTCGCGAGTACGGCGGGCTGTGCTTCGACCACGCTGAAGCGCGGCGGCTGGCGGAGTTGTTCGCGCGCTTGGCACGCGAAGGGCCGGCGGCCCTGCCGCAGCCTGCGGCGGGGAGCGCCGCCCGCTTTGAGGCGGCGCGAATTGCGGAGCAGTTCGAGCGGCTCGTCGCCGACTGTCGGAGGCTGACGTGTCGCGGTTGATCAAGGATTCCGCCGTCACCTTCGCCGCCGAGGCTGTCACGGCCGTGCTGACGTTCGCCAACGGGGTGCTGCTGGCGCGCGCGCTGGGGCCAGACGGCAAGGGTATATACGCGCTGGCGGTGACGTGGGGGTCGCTGGGGGCGCTGATTCTCGGTTTCCGCTGGCAGCGCCCAACCGGCTACTTCCTGGCGCGCGACGAGCAGGCGTTTCCGGCGATCGTCGGCTCCAACCTGCTGATGGCGGTCGTCGCGACCGTTCTGAGTCTGCTGCTGTGGGCGGCCTGGCCGCCACTGATGGAGGACCTGATCCTGCCCAACGCCGGCCGTGCGGTGATCGCGATCTCGATCGGCTGGGTGGCGAGCACGTTCCTGTGGCAGGCGATCACGGCGATCTACGGGGGAATGCGGCGGTTCTTCGCGCGTTCGGTGTTCCTGGTGGTGGCCTGCGCAGTGCAGCTCGTGCCGACGATCATGCTTTATCTGCGGAACGACCAGCGGGTGGAGCTGTATCTGGCTACACCGCTTGCGACGACACTCGCGCTCTACGGCGGATGGATCGTGTGGTTGCTGGCCGAGCGTCGCGCAGCGCCGCGGGTGGACTGGCCGTTGCTATCACGGATGATGCGCTACGCGTCGATGGCGGTGGCCTCGGTCCTGCTGGACATGGTGATGTACCGGCTGGACCTGTTCATCCTGAACTTCCTGGTCGGGCCGGGGCCGGTTGGGGTGTATACGGTCGCGGTGGGGCTGGCCAATCAGCTTGCGCGGATTCCGACCATCCTGGCGACGGTCGTGTTTCATCGTGTGTCGGCCAACGAAATGGGCTCGGGCGAAACGACGGCCGGCATTCTGCGCCTGTCGCTGCTGGCGATGATCGGCCTGGGTGCCGTGTTGGCCCTGCTGGGGCTGCTGATCGTGCCGATCTACGGCGATCAGTTCGCCGGCGCGATCCCGGCCCTGTACGTCATGATCCCGGCCACGGTGTTTCTCGGGCTGTACCGCATGCTGGCGGCGGATCTGGACGGCCGCGGGCGGCCCGGCTGGGTCAGCCTGTGCAGCTTCATCAGCGCCGTCACCATCGTCGTGCTCGACCTGTGGTGGATTCCGCGTTTCGGTCTCATGGGCGCTGCCTGGGCCAGTCTGGTGGCCTACGCCGTGGCCTTCGGCGCTGGGGGCGGCGCCTTTTGCGTGCTGACCGGCCAGCGGCCGCGGGTGACATTCGCGCCCCGGCGGGAGGACCTGGTTTCCCTGGTGCGGGCGGTGCAGCGACTGCGACAGCCGGGCTCCGTACCGCCCGGCGTGCCGCCGCTTGAGTCCGGCGGCCCGACGACGTGGGAGGGTCGCTGAGAGACACGGACGCGGTGCATAGCGGCCGGCCGCTGTGGCGGCTTGGGTTTCTTTGGCGGCCTCTGTCGGCCGCAGGGGGTCGACGCTATGAGCTGTAGCCCCGTGCGAGTGTCTTGCAACGCAAGTTCGTCGGAGAATCCGAACCCGGAGCGGAAGCGCCGGGCCTTGGAGCCAACGATCCTGGCGCGTGCAAGGCCTCTCGCTGCCGCTCGGGGTTCGGAATACGGGCCGAGTCGTTCAACGAACCTCGGAAGCACGACACCAGGCCATGCGTGGGGCGTCGCGGACGCGCGTTGAGCGACGAGAGCGAAGACCTTTGAGCGAAAGCCGTCTGAAGTCGTTCCTTGCCGGCCGCAAAGTGGCGGTCTTGTACCTGAATTTCGGGCCGTACCACGTGGCCCGGCTGCGGGCGATCGCGCAGGCGCTGCAGCCGCACGACGCGCGGCTGGTCGGCGTCGAACTCGCCGGCAGCGAGAAGCACTACCCCTGGCGCGTCCAGCGGCGGCACGAGGCATTCGAGTGGCGCACGCTGTTTGAAGACGCGGCCGTCGAGCTGATCGCCTCACGCGATCAGGCCCAGGGCGTTCGGGCCATGTTGGACGAAGTGCAGCCGGCGGCGGTGGTCATCCCCGGCTGGTCGCACGCGTTTCACCGCGCTGCGGCCGCCTGGTGCCGCAGCCGTCGTGGTCGCGTGGTGGCGGTCGTCTCGGCGGACACGACCGCGGCTCGCCCGCAGGGCCGGACCTGGCTGTTCGAGCTGTACAAGCGCTGGCTGCTGCGCGGCTTTGACGCGGCGCACGTCTCCGGCCACGCGACGCGGGACTACCTGGCGTCGCTGGGCTTCCCGCGCGAGCGCGTCTTCTTCAAGTACGACGCGGTGGACAACGACTTCTTCTGGAACCTGGCCGAGGACACGCGCCGTCGCTGCGAGGAGTATCGCCAGCGTTTCGCCGTCCCGCAGCGCTTCTTCTTTCTTCCATCGCGGACACTGGAGCGCAAGAACCACCTGCGGCTTGTGACGGCGTACGAGCGCTATCTGGCGCGGTGCGAGGGGCCGCCGTGGGGGTTGGTGATGGTCGGCAGCGGCCCGATGGACGCGCTGCTTGACCAGCAGATCGCCCGCCTCAGTGCGACGCCGATCAGCCGCCGCCCGTTCGCCCAGATCGAGGATATCGCCCGCTACTACGGGCTCGCCAGCGCCCTGATCTTCCCAAGCTGGTCGGAGACTTGGGGCCTGATCCTCAACGAGGCCGCCGCCGCCGGCCTGCCCATCCTCAGCTCCAACCGCGCCCCGGCCGCCACGCATCTCGCAAGCGACGGCGTCAACGGCTGGCGCTTTGACCCGTTCAATGTCGAGGACATGGCGGCCGCGATGAAGCGCATGGCGTCGCTTTCCGACGACGTCCGGGCGAGAATGGGCGCCGAAAGCCGCCGCATCGTCGCCGACTGGGGCCTCGAGCAGCACGCCGCCGAGTTGCTGCGCGCGATCGAGCTGGGGTTCACACAGCCGTGCCGGTAATGGCCTGGCCCAACTGCGCCCTGGCTGGGGCTTGGGTGAATAGCTGCGCACAGCCGAGGCGGCTGTGCCACACGCCGAGGCGGCTGTGCCACACGCCGGAGGCGGCTGTGCCACACGCTGGAGCAGGCGGTGCCAATGGCCGGAGCACGCGTGCCGCAGGCCGCTGACGATCCCATCAGCGCACTACCGCCCGTCATGGCGGACGAGGCCGAGGCCGTCGCGGCGCCGCTGACGCACCTGGAGTCGCTGCCGGGCGGCAGCATCAGCCGCCAGGTGTGGGTGCTGGCGCTGCCCATGCTGGGCGAGCAGATCGGCAGCTTCCTGGTGGGCATGGTGGACGTCTGGCTGGCGGGCTGGCTCAGCAAGGAGGCCACCGGCGCCGTCGGCACCGGCGGCTACATGAGCTGGTTCACGATGCTGGCCTTCACGCTGGTCAGCACCGGGGCCGCCGCATTGGTGGCGCGCTGCTTCGGGGCCCGCGACTTCCGGACCGCCAAGCGCGCCCTCAACCAGTCGTTGGTGCTGGCGCTGCTGCTGGGCGTGCCGGTGAGCGTGCTGGTCTACGTGCTCGCCCCGCCGATGGCCGACTTGTTCAGCCAGACCGACGCGGCCCGCGGGCTGTTTACCACCTACGTCCGCATCGACGCGCTGGGCTATGCGGCGTTCGGTGCGCTGCTGATCTGCGGGGCCGTGCTGCGGGCGGCCGGTGACACGCGCAGCCCGATGCTCATCATGCTCGCGGTCAATGTGCTCAACCCACTCGTGTCGGCGGCGCTGGTCTTCGGCTGGCTGGGGTTGCCGCGGCTGGGCGTGACCGGCATCGCGTTGGGCACGGTCGCGGCCCGCTGGCTGGGCGGCGGGCTGATCATCCTGGTGCTGGCCCGCGGACTGCACGGCCTGCGGCTCGAGTGGCGGGAGCTGTGGCCCGACGCCGCCATCCTGCGACGCATCCTGCGCGTGGGGCTGCCGGCGGCCGGCGATGCCGGGTTGCTGTGGGCGGGGCAGTTGTTCTTCCTGTTGATCATCGTGCACACGGCGACGGGCGACGCCTCGACCGTGAACTATGCCGCCCACATGATCGCCATGCGGATGGAGGCGATCAGCTATCTGCCGGCGGTGGCATGGGCGACGGCGGGCGCGACGCTGGTGGGCCAGTACCTGGGCGCCGGGTCAAAGCAACTCGCCGCGCGCTCCGGCCACGTCGCGGCCCTGCAGACCGCCGGCCTGACCACGCTCATCGGCCTCTCGTTCTTCACGTTGGCCGAGCTGATCTTCCGCGGGATGAGCAACGATCCGGCGGTGTGGGCGGTCGGCACGCCGGCCTTCCGCCTGCTGGCGTTCATCCAGCCGTTTCTGGGGGTGGCGATCGTGTACACCGCCGTGCTGCGCGGGGCGGGCGACACGCGCGTGACGATGGTGTTCTCGCTGATCGGCAGCTTCCTGCTGCGCATCCCCGTGGCGTACTTGTGCGGGATCGTGCTGGGCGGCGGGCTGATCGGGGCCTGGATCGGCATGTGGGCCGACAACCTGGCCAAGTGCCTGCTGGGGCTGGGCCGCTTCCTCCATGGCGGCTGGCAGCGCGTGAAGGTGTGAACACGGCGTGGCGCGCACGTGAGAGGCCAGGGCCGGCGTGTCGGTGGACGTATAATGGGTGTACGCCAGTGCGGGACGGTGTCCGATGGCGCTGACGGCCATACAACGGGAGGCCTGGCGGTTGCTCGAGGGCGACAGTGCGATCCTCGATGTCGCCCGCGACGTGACGCGCATCTTGCGCGAGATCGGCATCCGCGGGGCGGTCATCGGCGGCGTGGCGGTCGGCCTGCACGGCCACGTGCGCGCCACGGTCGATGTGGACGTGCTGGCGCCCGAGCCGCTGGAGCCGTTGCGGGATGCGTTGACGCGCAACGGCTACCGCTTCGACCGCAGGAAGCGCGAGTTCCTGCGCGGCCACGTTCCAGTCCAGCTTGTGACGGAGCAGCAGACCGGCGGTACCGCGCAACGGTTGACCGAGATCGCCGGCGTTCAGACCGTATCGCTGGCCGACCTGATCAGCATGAAACTCCGCAGCGGAACGCGTTCCGTGTTGCGGTCACAGGACATCGCCGACGTGATCGGCCTGATCCGCGCCCGCCGGCTGACGAGCGCGTTCGCCGCGAAGCTCGCCCGCCCGCTGCGGGCCGAGTTCCGCAAGCTGGTGCGGGCGGTCCGAACCGCGGACGGTCCTGCGTGTTGACGTACGCATGCGCGCTTCTCAGCGGCGTACCTGGCAGATCACGAACTTCCGTCCTGGTCATTCCAGCTTTTACCGCCCGGATTGCGGTGCCGAACCGGTCATCGCACCTTGCAGTATCCCCCGGGCTACAATCCGCGGCGGCGCGGGGCAGTAGCCCAACGGCAGAGGCAGGGGATTTAAAATCCCCCCAGTGCGGGTTCGAATCCCGCCTGCCCCAGTCCCGGTCAACGTGACAAGTGGCAGGTGACAGATGACAGAGACTCGGCTCTGCCTCGCTGCACGGGTGGTCTCGGCGCTCTGTCACTTGTCACCGGTCACTTGTCCCCTGTCACCCAGCCCGTAGAGCGGCCGGAGCTTCGCGTTCAGATAGTCCACGAACGGCTGGTGCGACAGCGGGCGGCCGGTAACCGCCTGCACGAGCTCGCCGGCCCGGTAGCGCTTGCCGTGGCGGTGGATCTTTTCGCGCAGCCAGTCGCGCAGCGGGCGCAGCTCGCCGCGGCTGATCTGCTGCTCCAGGTCGGGCATCTCCTGGCGCGCCTGCGCGAAAAACTGGGCTGCGTACAGGTTGCCCAGCGCGTAGGTCGGGAAATAGCCGAACGTGCCGCCGCTCCAGTGGATGTCCTGCAGGCAGCCCTCGGCGTCGTTCTTGGGCGTGACGCCCAGCAGCTTCCTGATGTTGTCGTTCCAGGCCTGCGGGATGTCGCGCACGGCCAGCTCGTTGCGGATCATGCGGCGCTCCAGGTCGAAGCGCAGCATGATGTGCAGGCCGTAGGTGACCTCGTCGGCCTCGACGCGGATCAGCGACGGCCGCACGTTGTTGACCGCGAAGACCCAGTCGTCCAGCTTCACGTCCGCCAGCGACGGAAACGCCTGCTGCAGCGGCTTGAAGAAGTGCCGCCAGAAGGCGCGGCTGCGGCCGACCTGGTTCTCCCACATGCGCGACTGCGACTCATGGATGCCCAGCGAGACGCTGTCGGCCATGGGCGTGGCGGCGTGCTGCGGGTCCATGCCCTGCTCGTACAGCGCGTGGCCGACCTCGTGCATCACGCCGAACAGCGACGACGGCATGTAGCGCTCGTTGTAGCGCGTGGTGATGCGTACGTCGTGCGGGCAGGTGCTGGTGCAGAAGGGGTGGGCGGAGATGTCCATGCGGCCGGCCTGGAAGTCGTAGCCGAGCGCCTCGGCGATGAAGCGGTTGAACTCCTTCTGCTTGTCGACCGGGCAGGGGCGTTCGAGGATCGACAGGTCGGGTTGCCTGGGCGCGTCTTTGATCGCGGCGACCAGCGGCACCAGCTCCTTCTTGACCTGCTCGAAGACGGCGTGGACCTCGGCCGCGACGGCGCCCGGCTCGAACTCGTCCATGAGCGCGTCGTACGGCTCGGTCTTCCAGCCGATGCGTTCGGCCACCTCGCGTTTCAGGTCCAGCAGGCCCTGCAGGTGCGGCGCGAAGCGCTGGTAGTCCGAGTCCTTGCGGGCCTTGACCCAGGCCTCCTTGGCCAGCGCAACCGAGCGGGCGATGCGGCGGACCAGGTCGGTCGGCAGTTTGACCGCCCGGTCGTACATGCGGCGCATCTCGCGGACGTTCGTCGCGGCGACGAAGTCGTCGCTGGCCGGGCTGCCCGCGAGCTTCTCCAGCAGGCTGCCCAGCTCGTCGGACGTGAGCTTCTCGTGCGCAAATCCGGCGATCAGCGCGAGCTGGTTGGCGCGGTGCTCGGCGGACTTGGGCGGCATGCAGGTCTCGAGGTCCCAGTCCAGCAGCGCCTCGACGCTGCGGGCGGTGTAGATCTCGCGGACGCGCTGGGCGAACGTGCTGTACGTCTCGCTGCTCAAGCGGGTTCCTCCGTGTGCTTCGAACGCACTCCGCGACACCCAACCGCCGGAGCGCGACCGCCAGTGTATCGGTTGTCGCGAGCGGGAGTCGAGAGAATCGCAGCCGACATATGCTGCATCCAGGCGGCCTCAGTCCGTGCGGCGACGAAAGGTCGCGCCCACCGCAGCTCCCCCGACCTCGAACCTCCCGCGCAGCCGCTGGCCGCCGAGAATGAGGATCGTGCGGCCGTCGGCAGCCTCCCGCATCGTGGCTGGGCCGCGGTCCAGCCGTCGCACGCTCCCCCGGCCGCCGCTGAGTTCGCCTTCGTAGTCCAGGTATGCGCGGCGGTGGTCGCCGATGCGCTCGGCCGCGATCCCGGCCGCGTTCGGGATGGGATTCTGCCGCAGCCGCCAGGTGGTCAGCAGACCGCCGGGCCCAGCCTCGACCATCAGGTCCCAGTGCACGCCGGCCGCCGTGGTGTGCTCGAGGAGAACGAACATGGCCTCCGCGTCGTGTCAGACATCTCGGGGCATCGCGCGACCGGCAGTCAGTCATTCCTTCGCCGGCCGGGGACCGGCCGACGCGGCCGGGTCCGACTCCTCCCACGTCCGCGCCACGTTCTCCGCCGCCCGCAGGACGCGCAGCAGGTTGTGGCCCAGCACCTTGCGGATGTCGCGCTCGCTGTAGCCGCGGTTGAGCAGCTCCTGCGTGATGTACGGGTAGCAGGACACGTCCTCAAGCTGCTCCGGCAGCACCTGGACGCCATCGAAGTCGGAACCCAGCCCGACGTGGTCGATGCCGGCGACCTTCACAATCTGGTCGATATGATCCACGACCGTGCGCACCGTGCCGCGTGGCAACGGGTGTTCGTCGCGCCACTTCCGCAGCGCCTCGCGCCGCTCGTTCTCGTCCGGGTACTTCTGCTCCAGCTCCCGGCGCATGGTGAACATGTCCAACGACTGTCGGGCGGCCTCCGGCTCCACGAAGCCGGAGAAGAAGTTCACCATCACCACGCCGCCGTTGTCGCGGATCAGCCGCAGCACGTCGTCGGGCACGTTGCGCGGGTGGGCCGCGACCGCGTACGCGGAGGAGTGCGACGCAATCAGCGGCGCGCGGCTCACGCGCAGCGCGTCCTTCATCGTCTCCGCCGACACGTGCGAGATGTCCACCAGCATGCCCAGCCGGTTCATCTCCCGCACCGCCTGCCCGCCGAACGCGCTCAGCCCGCCGTGCTTGGGCTCGTCGGTGGCGGCGTCGGCCCAGTCGTGCGTGTCGGCGTGCGTGAGGGTCAGGTAGCGCACGCCCAGGGCGTGGAACATGCGCAACACGCCCAACGAGTTTTCGATCGCGTGTCCGCCTTCGACGCCGATCAGGCAGGCGATGCGGCCGGCCTTGTGAATCCGCTCGATGTCGTCGGCGGTGCGGGCCAGCTCAAAGTGCTCCGGGTAGCGCCGCACCATGCGGTGAATGAGGTCGATCTGCTCCAGCGCGTGCCGCGTGGCGCCGCCGCTGCGGGTCTTTTCCGGCGGCACGAAGGCGGACCAGAACTGGGCCCCGACGCCGCCCTGCCGCAGGCGCGGGATGTCGGTGTGTACGTCCGGCTGCGGCTTGGCGATATCGAACGTGTCAAACGAGCCGCCGCGCCGGCGGATTTCGCCCGGCAGGTCGTTGTGGCCATCGATCAGCAGGGCGGCGCGGTGGATGCGCAGGGCTTCGTCGGTGAGTGTAATCATGGTCGACGCGTTGGTCTGCCGGCTCGTCTGGGCCGGATCATGGGCCATCGCCGCTCCGCCGGTCGCGGCGCTCAACATACAAACCACGAGCGTGCGCAGGCGATCCGGGCCCGAGGCGGTCCGAGCCGCCCCAGTCATGGGGCGGTCAGGCCAGGCCATGACTGGCCCGGCTCGGAACGATTCCGGCTCTGTTTGGCGGTCGCCTGACGGGCGGCTTGCGCTCATTGGATCCAGCCTCCTGTCGCGGCGCGCGGGCCAACCCGCCGGGCGAGCGCCAGCGACACCGCCGCGATCAGCGCCAGCTTGATCAGCTCCAGCGCCACGTTGGTCTCATGGATCAGGTAGAAGCGCGCGACCTCCGGCGGCGGCGGGTCGCGCGGCACGAAGTCGATCTCGCGGCCCATGGAGACCAGCGTCGGCGTCAGGTAAAACGTGTACAGCAGCGACAGCAGCACGAAGAACCCCAGCCCGCCGAGCACGAGCCGGCTCCGCGGCCGGCTCAGCAGGTAGAGCACGAAGGCCAAGCCGAAGACGACCAGGTGCACGCGGTCATAGACGATGAACAGGTGGCGATTCAGCTCGCTGGCGACGTAGCGCAGCGCGGTGCGGCGGTGCTGCGCGTCGGCGATCGGGGCGAGCACCTGCTCCGCGTTCCGCAGCGTGCGCGGGTCGGTCTGGCGGAAGTTCGCGGAGGCGATGTAGCCCATCGCCGCAGTCAACCCGAAACCCAGGGCCAGCAGCCAAAGGACGGCCAGCTCGGCCCATCTTCGGGATGTGGAGGTTTCGCTCACGATGACAGCCCGCCTCAGCCCGTCGCAGGGCGCCAGCGCGAGATCGTGGGCCTCGCACCGCGACCCACGAATCCGACGGTCTCCAAACACAGCCGGGGCGGCTGTGCCACACCGGCGCGCGGGCTGAGTTTCGTGCCCGTGCCGCGAGAATGCAAGCGATGCACGGGCCCGCACGGAGCGCGCCGCAGAATCGACGGTTCCGTGCGCGCCCGCAGTCAGGCCCCTGGCTTGCGCTCGGCTCGGTTTGGCGTTCTGAGAGCGCCCGCTTGCGCCGCGCGTTCGGAGGGGCGTTCGCTTGCGCTTCGCGTTCTGATCACGTTGCGGCCGCCAGGGCCGCCCGCGCCTGGGCCTCCTCCAGGAAGCGGGCCGTGTATTTGGCATCGACGCGCTGGCAGGTTTTCGTGGCCAGCTCGCCCATCTGCTGGTAATCGGGGTCCTCCGTGCGGATGAAGAACTCGCCGGCCAGCAGCACCGCCCGCAGCAGGTGGCGCAAAACCAGCCCTTCCTGCTTGACCAGGTCGCGGGCGCGGACCAGCTTGAAGAACTCGCCGTCGAAGCGGATCGCGTCGCCCACCACCCACTTCGGCTGCACGTACACCGGCTCCGGCGCCGCCAGCCTGGCCTCGAACGCGAGCTTGAGCATCTCCGGGAACGTCGGTGGCCGCTCCCACGGTGCCTCCCCCTCGTCGTTGTCCGCCTCCACAAACTCCGCCTCGTCAGCGCCCGCCCCCGCCGCACCTGCATTCTCGCGGTGTTCCGCGCGGGCCACCACGATGCCCATCTGCATCATCAGCGGCTCCAGCACCTGCGTCTGCAACGGCCCCTTCGGCAGGTCGGGGGGGATCTTCACGTGCCAGGCGATCCGCGGCGGCAACTCCAGCACGCTGTCCAGCGCCAGCAGCTTCTCGTCGAGGTTCGCGTACGCGAGCTGTTGCGCCAGGTAGTCGCCGTACAGCGGGTCGATGCTGCGGAAGAGCAGCAGCCGGCGGATGCTTTCATCGAGCGTGACGTGCGCGCCGTTCTCGGCGCGGCTCAGAAACCCGAGCCCGGCCAGGTTGTTGATCATGTGGTCGAGCTGCGTCTGGAACTTCTCGAGACGGTCGAGCGACGTGAAGCGCGTCTCCAGGAACCGCCGCACGTCCGCCAGCGACCCGCTGCGCGTCAGCAGGAAGATCAGCACGCTGTAGGGGATCATGGAGCGGCTGAAGAGCTTGGCCGGGCCGGCGGCGATCAGCGTGCGGAATTGGCCCTCGCTCCAGTACTGCTCAGTGCTGCGGCGCGTGGGCCGCTTGCGCTCCAGCTCCTTGCGCGCCCGCAGGATGCCCGGGTCCTTTGAGTTCGGGTCGAGCTGCTCGTATTTCCTGCGCCACTTGGCGATCTTCACGTCGTCGTCGTGCGCGACCGCGTACACGTAGCCCTGCGTGTCGAACTGCGGCCGGCCGGCCCGCCCGAACATCTGGTGCGCCGCCGAGGCGGGGATGAGCTTCTTCTCGCGCGGCTTGCCGGTCAGCAGCGTCCGCAGCACGACCGAGCGGGCCGGCAGGTTGATGCCGGCCGCCAGCGTCTCGGTGCACACCACAAACGGCACCAGCTTGGCGTTGAACAGCGTCTCGACGATCTCCTTGTGCCGCGGCAACACGCCGGCGTGGTGCACGCCCACGCCGCGCAGCAGCATCTGCCGCAGCTTGGGTCCGGCGCCTTCGGCCAGGTCGCTGCGGTACTGGTCGAGCGCGGCCTCGATCTGCTTCTGGCGGGCGCTGCTGACCAGCGGCAAGCCCTTGAGCCGCTCGGCCAGCTCCCAGCACTCGTCGCGGTTGAAGCAGAACGCCAGGGCCGGCGTGCGGTTCTCAGCGTCGCTGTCCGACGCCATCGCCGGCAGCAGCTCGGTGAAGAGCCGGTCGCCGACCCAGACGTATTCCAGCGGCACGCGGCGCTGGTTGCTGACCACCACCGTCAGCTTGCGGCCGTGCTTGTTCTTCAGCCAGTCGGCGAAGTCGTACGGGTTGCCGACCGTGGCCGACAGCAGCATGACACGCACGTCCCGCGCCAGCAGAACCAGCGACAGCTCCCAGACGACGCCGCGCTCCGGATCGTTGAAGTTGTGGAACTCGTCCATGACCACGGCGCCGAGGTCGTCCAGGAATTGTGTCGGGGCAACCCCCGATGGGGTGTGGCGGGCCGGCCTCTGGCCGGTCTTGTCCTCCGCACAAGACCGCTCGGAGACCGGTCCCTCACCAACACAGCCGAGGGCGGCTGTGCCACGCGCCGGCTGCGGTTCCATCGGGCCGGCATCCTGCCCAAGCAGGTGGTTGAGCAGGATTTCGGCCACCACCACGCGCACCAGGGCGCTGGGGTTCTCGCGGCGGTTGCCGGTGATGAAGCCCACGTCGTCGCGTGAGAAGCCCCAGCGCTCGGCCAGCTCGCGGAACTCGCGGTACTTCTGCTCGGTCAGGGCGATGAGCGGGGTGGTGTAGTAGAGGCGCGTGCGGCTGTGCAGGGCCTCGAACAGGGCGGCCTCGGCGATCAGCGTCTTGCCCATGCCGGTGGGCGCACAGACCATCACGCCGCCGCCCTCGCCGCCGAACCAGGCCAGAAGGGCCTCTTCCTGATATGGGTAGAGCTGGTAGGGGACGGCGTCGATGAACCTGGTGCAGATTTCGTCGCGGGTCATGCGTGAATGCTAACCGCAGAGAAGCGACGAGGCCGGGTCTTCCGCGGGTAACGCCGGCGTTGAATCGCCCGCGCTTGCGACCTTCCGCCTTTCGGCGCGTTTGGCAATTCGCCAAAATATTGGTTCCGGCCGGCCGAATCCGCAGATGACGGCGTGAACCGACTCCCGGCCGCGCGCACGCCGCCGCAGGAGACGTGCCTTGAGACCAGTTCTCCGCCGCCCACTGACGACGATTCGGTTCGCCGCGCTGATTGGCTTGCTCGCCGCGCCGGCGGTCGCGGACGAAGGACGTGGCAGTTCGGCCGCCCGCTACATGCCGCCGACGGCTGCGCTGTTCGCGACGCTGCGCGACGGCGACGAGCAGGTGCGGGCGCTGTGCGAGCTGCTGGAGTCGGTTGAGTTCACGGAGTCCAAGCCGTACGCCGCGCTGACCGCCAACGCGGACCTCTTCCGGGCGCAGACGATGTTCGCCGGGCTGGCCGCGACCGCCGGCCTCGACCCCTGGTCAGCCGTCGCCGCGCTGCTGGGGCGCGAGACGGCGGTGGGCCTGGTGCCGACCGGCCGCGGCAGGCCGGACGTGATGGTGGTCACGATCGCGCGCGAGCCGCAGCGGCTCGACCGGTTGCTGGAGGCGGTGCATCGCTTCGCCGGGCTGAGCCCGAACGGAGCGCCCGACGCGCAGCGCTCGCGCGAGATCGTCGGCGTCCGCGTGTACTCGCTGAACGAGAACGTGCACGACTGCCGCGTCGATGATGCGCTGCTGGTATCCAACTCCGGCGAACTGCTGCGGAGCATGCTCGAGCAGCGCGCCAGCGCCGCGAGCCTGGCGGCCTCCGAGAGCTATCGCAACGCCGAATCGCAGGTCCCGGCCGCGGCGGTCGCATGGGGGTACGCCGACCTGGCTCGCATCCGCAGCGTCATTCGTCACGGCGAGGGGCTGCCGGAGAAGCTGCCCAATCCGCTGGCGGGCTTCCTTTTCGGCGGCTGGTGGCACGCGCTGCGGAACGCGGACGCGGCCGTGGCGTGGGCAGTGCTCAGGGGCCGCAGCTTGGAAATCGCCGGGCGCCTGGAAGCTGCGGTGCCGCTGCCGGAGACGCATCGCGGCTTCGCGCCGCGCGGGCTGCAGCCGCTGACGTGGTCGGCGGACGAGCTGCCGGGTTTTCTGGGCGAGGTGGTTGTGGCGCGCGGCTGGCGGGACCTGTTCAGCGAGCGCGAGGCGCTGCTGAGCCTGCAGGCGGCCAGCGACGTGGTGAACGTCAGCAACACGCTGACTGCGCTCATGGGTCAGCTCGACTTCGTGGACGACGTGCTCGGCAACGTGGTCGGTCCGGCGCGGCTGGTGCTGGCGCGGCAGGACTTCGGCGGCCGCGGCTACACTCCCACCCCGAAGCTGCCGGGATTCGCCCTGATCGCGCCGCTGCGGACGGACCCCGACCTGGGCCTGACGCAGCGGCTGTACTCCGCATCGCAGATCGCGCTCTCGATCCTCAGCATGGACGCCGCCCAGCAGGGCCGCCCCGCGCTGCTGATGGACCTGGAGACTTATCAGGGCTGCCGCATCCTCGCCGGCGCCTACCCGAGGCCGGGACAGCCCGGCGCGAGCGGGATGATGATGCAGCCGCCGGCACGCCAGCCGCAGCGCGCGGACCGCACGACGACGCGGGCTGCATCCGGCCCGGCATCGGAGCCAACAAGGCCGCCCGGCGCACCCATCGCGTACAACTTCGAGCCGTGTGCGGCCGTGGTCAACGATCACTACCTCGTCGCGACCGACCGGGCGCTGCTGCGACGGCTGATCGATCGCATCCGCGAGGGCAAGCCGGCGACCGCGACGGCGGCGCGCGAACAGGCCGGCACGACCGACTGGCTGGCGCTGAAAGCGCCGGAACTGCTGGCGGTCCTGAAAGACAACCGCGAGGAACTGGTGGTCAACCGCATGCTGGAGCAGGACGAGCCGCGTGAGCAGGCGGAGCGCGTGATCGACGCCTTGCTGGGCGTGCTGAGGTACTTCGACGACCTGAGCTTGCGGGCCGAGCGCCGCGAGGGCGGCTATCACGCGACGCTGTGGATCTCGCTGCGTGCGTCGCCGATCCAAGAACCGTGAGCGTGCTCTCGCCATTCCAGCCGTCGGCCGAGCGGCCCTGGGACCGGGGCGCCGCCGGACACCTGCTGCGCCGGGCCGGCTTCGCGCCCAGCGAGGCGGAGGTTCGCGCCGTGCTGCGCGACGGTCCGCAGGCGGCGGTGGCACGGCTGGTGGGCGCGGCCGACGAGTCGCCGCGTTTCGAGGAGCTGGACGCACTGGGCGAGCCGCTGGCGGCCCGCAACGATATCGAGGCCCTGCGCGGCTGGTGGCTGCTGCGGATGCGGCACACGCAACGGCCGCTGCACGCGCGGATGGCGCTCTTCTGGCACAACCACTTCGCGACCAGCCATGCGAAGGTCGGCAGCGCGGCGCTGATGCTGCAGCAGCTACGGACGTTCGAGCGGCACGGGCTGGGCCGATTCGAGCAACTCGTGCAGGCCGTCTCGCGCGACCCGGCCATGATCGTCTGGCTCGACGGCCAGGCCAACGTCAAGGGCCGCCCCAACGAGAACTACGCCCGCGAGCTGCTCGAGCTGTTCACACTCGGCGTCGGCAACTACAGCGAGCTGGACATCCGCGAGGCGGCCCGCGCCTTCACCGGCTGGCAGCAGCGCCAGGGCCGGTTCCACTTCGGCCGCAGCGACCACGACGACGGCCACAAGACGGTGTTCGGCCGCAGCGGCCGCTTCGACGGCGACGACGTCGTGCGGCTGGCGGTCGAGCAGCCGGCCTGCGCCCCGTTCCTGGCCGGCAAGCTGCTGCGCGAACTCGTCTGCCCCGAGCCGCCCGCGGAGTTGGTCGATGCGCTGGCCGCCCGGCTGCGCGAGACGCAGTTCGATCTCGCGGCGACGCTCACGACGCTGCTGAGCAGCGAGGCAATGTTCGAACCGCGCTGGCGCCGGACGCGGATCAAGTCGCCGGTCGAGTTCATGCTCGGCGTCGTCCGCTCGCTGGAGATGCAGATGCCGGCGCCGGCCCTGGCGGAGGCCGTCTCGCAGATGGGCCAACCGCTGTTCGAGCCGCCGTCGGTCAAGGGCTGGGACGACCACCGCGCCTGGCTGAACTCGGCCACGATGCTGGTACGGCTGAATGCGGTCGCCCGCGCGACCTCGCAGAAGAGCTTCCGGCCGGCTGAGCTGCGCGAGCGGTACGAACTGAGAACGCTTGACGACGTGCTGGCGTTCTGCCGCAACTTGACGCTGGACGGCGATGTGCCGCAAGCCGTGCAGCAGCAGCTCGACGAAATCGACGGCGGATCGGACGACGTACTCCGCCGCGCCCTGCGCGTGCTGCTGGCCACGCCGGAGTACCAGATGGCGTGATAACGTGAGAACGTGATAAGGTGATAACGTCGGCGGATCGCGCGGGTGCGCCCCCCGATCACGTGATTACTTCTTCACCTTGTCACGTCGCGGGCGGAATGAATGATCCACGGAGACCAACATGAGCACCACCCGACGCGACTTCCTCGTGCAGGGCCTGGGCGGCGCAACCTTGCTGGCTAGCGGCGTCAGTCTGCCGGGATTCTTGAGCCGCACCGCCTGGGCCGCCAGCCTCTCGTCCGGCTTCGCCGCGCGCGACCAGAGCGTGCTGGTGGTCGTGCAGCTCAGCGGCGGCAACGACGGACTGAACACGGTCATCCCCTACGAGGACGACGCCTACCACCGCAGCCGGCCGACGCTGCGTGCCGCGGCCGAGCGCGTGCTCAAGCTCGATAACCGCCTTGGCCTGCACCCGGAACTGGCCGGCCTCAAGCGGCTCTACGACGACGGACGGCTGAGCGTGGTCACCAACGTCGGCTACCCCAACCCCGACCGCTCGCACTTCCGTTCCATGGACATCTGGCACACCGCCCGGCTCGACCCGGCCGGCGTCGATGTCGGCTGGCTCGGCCGCGTAGTCGACCAGATGCAGGAGCAGCGCTCCGCGCCCACCGCCCTGCACATCGGCGAGCAGTCGCTGCCGCTGGCGCTCAAGACCCGCACGCACACCGTCCCGTCCATCCGCAGCCTGGAGGCCTTCCGCCTGCGTGAGGGCGCCGCCGAGTTGGAGGCCGCCATCGCCGCCCGCCGCGATGCCGCCCGCGACGACCTGCTGTTCGTGCAGCACGTCGCACTGTCGGCCTGCGCGAACGCGCGGCGGATCGAGCAGATGGCCCGGCCGCAAGCGGCCGGCGGGGAGTATCCGAACTACGGACTGGCCCGCCGCCTGCGGGAGATCGCCGACCTGATCGCGGCGGACTTCGGCCCGCGCATCTACTACACGTCGCTGGACGGCTTCGACACGCACGCGCGGCAGGCGCTGGCGCACGGGCCGCTGCTGCGCGAACTGGGCGACTCAGTCGCTGCGTTCCTGGGTGACCTCAAGTCACGCGGCCTGGCGGAGCGCGTGGTGCTGATGACCTTCAGCGAGTTCGGCCGCCGCCTGAAGGAGAACGCCGGCCAGGGCACCGACCACGGGGCGGCGGCCCCGATGTTCGTGGCCGGTGCGGCGTGCCGGGCGGGCGTGCTCGGCGACGCACCCGATCTGAGCAACCTCGAGGACGGCGACGTGCGTCACCGCGTCGATTTCCGGCAGGTCTATGCCGAGCTGCTCGACCGCTGGCTGAACGTCGATTCGCGCGACGTGCTGGGCGAGCAGTTTGAACCCCCACGCATTCTGGGCGCCTGACGCGCTCGGTCGGGGGCTGCTCAGACCAGGCCCTGGTCCATCATCGCGTTGGCGACCTTGAGGAAGCCGGCGATGTTCGCGCCCACCATGTAGTTACCGGGCCTGCCGTAGGCGTCGGCGGTTTCGCGGCACACCCTGTGGATGTTGACCATGATACTGTGCAGCTTGGCGTCGACCTCCTCCCGCGACCAGGCCAGGCGCATCGAATTCTGGGTCATCTCCAGGCCGCTGACGGCGACGCCGCCGGCGTTGGCGGCCTTGCCCGGCCCGTAGAGGATGCGGCTCTCGAGGAAGACGTTGATGCCGCCGGGCGTGGTGGGCATGTTTGCGCCCTCGGCCACGCAGGTGCAGCCGTTCCTGACGAGGTTGGCGGCGTCGTTCTCGTTGATCTCGTTCTGGGTGGCGCAGGGCAGGGCCACGTCGCACTTGAGGGACCAGAGCGGGTTGTGGTTCTTGGCCGGGTCGATGGCTTCGTAGTACGCCTGCGGGTAGCGGTCCTTGTACTCGCGGATGCGGCCGCGTTTGACGTTCTTGAGCTGCATCACGAACTCGAGCTTCTCCTGGTCGATGCCCGCCTCGTCGACAATAAAGCCGTTGGAGTCGCTGAAGGTGATCGGCTTGCCGCCGAGCTGGATTACCTTTTCCGCCGCGTACTGGGCCACGTTGCCGGAGCCGGAGATGACGACGCGCTTGCCCCGGATGGACTGGCCGCGGGTCTTGAGCATCTCGTCCACGAAGTAGACGCAGCCGTAGCCGGTGGCCTCCGGGCGGATCAGGCTGCCGCCCCAGTGAACGCCCTTGCCGGTCAGCACGCCGTCGAAGCGGTTGACCAGCTTCTTGTACTGCCCGAACAGATAGCCGATCTCGCGCCCGCCCACGCCGATATCGCCCGCCGGCACGTCCGTGTCGGCCCCGATGTGGCGGAACAGTTCGGTCATGAAAGCCTGGCAGAAGCGCATGACCTCGGCGTCGGACTTGCCCTTGGGGTCGAAGTCGCTGCCGCCCTTGCCGCCGCCCATGGGCAGGGTGGTCAGGGCGTTCTTGAAGATCTGCTCGAAGCCCAGGAACTTGATGATGCTGAGGTTGACGGAGGGGTGGAAGCGCAGGCCGCCCTTGTAGGGGCCGATGGCGCTGCTGAACTGCACGCGGTATCCGCGGTTGACCTGCACCTCGCCGCGGTCGTCGGTCCAGGTGACGCGGAACAGCAGCACGCGCTCGGGCTCCACGATCCGCTCGAGGATCTTGGCCTTGCGGAACTCGGGGTGGCGGTCGAGCACGGGCACGAGCGTCTCGACCACCTCCTCGACGGCCTGGAGGAACTCGACCTCGTTGGGGTTGCGGGCCTTGACGCCTTCGGTGAACGCCTGCACGACACTGGACATTGATGCCTCCTGTAATCTGTGAGCTGAGCGGCGCGGGGCTGAGCCTCTTGCCCGCGGACGCAGAGGCCATGATACCCGGCCGGCCCCGGCCAGGGGAGGGCCGCCGCCGCGTCGGGCGGCCTACGTCGGCCGCGCGGGTCGAGCCGCCCGCCGGCGGCGGCGGCGATGCTTCGGCGGCGCTGCGTGAGCAGGTCGAGCAGCTTCGCGGCGAAGTGGCGGAGCTGCGGCGGCGGCTGGAATCGCTGGAGCAACAATTGCTTTGAGCAGCGCGGCGGCCCACGGCGACCTTCGCTCGTCTGGGCTTTTCCCAGGCGGACTCCCGCTGTGGCCGGCGGGCGTTGGCACGGCGCTCTCGGGTGAACTCCGGTCTATCGCGCGGCCGATAGGGGGGAAGTGGCGGGATCGTCCGAGCGAACGTTGCGCGGACGGACCGATCGGCCCGCGTGGCCGCTGAACGGAGATCGCAGATGGAGACCGAAGCCGCAAGCAGACCGCGAGCCGCGGCGCGCCCGCGCGCGACGCGTTTCGCCCCCTCGCACACCTTCCCGACCGGGTCGTCGCCGCTGACGGCCGGGCGGCGTGAGCCGACGCACGAGGAGATCAGCGTCCGCGCCTACTACATCTATCTGGCGCGCGGCGGCGCGTCGAGCGACCCGCTGGCGGACTGGCTGCGGGCCGAGCGCGAGCTGCGCCGCGAGCTGAATCAGCCGTTCGCCGCAACTGTCCTTCGAGGTGCCGAATGAGCTCGCGCCGCTTCAACGGCCTCGGCCGGCCCGCGATGGAACATGTGCGTGCCGAACCACCCCGCGATACGCCGTGGCCATTCGGCGTGGTTACCCGGCAGGATAGCACGTCTGGCACGAACCGCCCGCACGCGTAGTGGTCACGTCTCAGCGCAAGTGCCGGTCGAACCAGCCCGCGATGCGCCGCAGGCGCTCGGCGCGGTTCTGCGGGCGGCCGCCGCGGGAGAGGCCGTGCGATTCGCCTTCGAACGCCACGTACTCCACCTCGCGGCCCAGGTACTTGAGCGCCACGAAGAGCTGCTCGGCCTGCTCGATTGAGCAGCGCAGGTCCTGCTCGCTGTGCAGGATCAACAGCGGCGTGCGGATGTTGGTCACGTACGTCAGCGGGCTCTGCCGCCGCAGGTTCTCGTGGTTCTTCCAGGGCAGGCCGCGCAGCTCGCCGGCGATGACGTGGCCGAAATCGCTGGTGCCGAAGAAGCTCTCGAAGTTGACGCAGCTCCGCTGGGTGACGGCGGCGCGGTAGCGCTGCTCGTGGCCGACGACCCAGTTGGTCATGTACCCGCCGTAGGAGCCGCCGGTGACGCCGACGCGCTTGGTGTCCACGTACGGGCGCGAGAAGACGTAGTCGCCGACCTTGCGGATGTCGCGGTAGTCCAGGCCGCCCCAGTCGCCGATGATGCAACTGCGGAACTTCAGGCCGTAGCCCTCGCTGCCGCGCGGGTTGGTCAGGAAGACCACGTAGCCGCGGCCGGCCAGCATCTGCATCTCGTGGAAAAACGCGCAGCCGTATTGCGCATACGGTCCGCCGTGAATCTCCAGGATGGCCGGGTGCTTCTTGCGTGGATTGAAGCCCGGCGGCTTGAGGACCCAGCCCTGGATGCGGGTGCGGCCGTTGTTCAGCCAGAACTCCTCGGGCTCGCCGATCGCCCGCTGTGAAAGCAGCTCGTCGTTGACGTGCGTGAGCCGATGCAGCCGGAAGCGGTCGCACGGCTCGACGATAAAGACGTCGCCGGGGTTGGTGGCCGTGCCGATGGCGCACGCGAAGCGGCCGGCCTGCGGCGCGTAGGCGAAGTGATACAGGTTGATGTTGCCGCCGATCTCGCAGCGCGTGTCGCGGCGGGCCAGTGAGCGGCTGAAAAGCCGCGTGGCGCCGTGTTCGCTGACCAGGAAGTACAGCCGCGCGCCGTCGGGGGACCAGGCGGGCGGCGGGGCGTCGAAGCCGGAGATGGCTACGTCGCCGAGCGTGACGTTGTGGCACGTGTTGTCGATGTCGCGCGCCACGTGCCGCGGCTTTCCGCCGGCGGAAGGCACGACCCAGATGCCCGGTTCGTACTTCCACCACTCGGTCGGCTTGTGCGGCGCGCCGACGTAGGCGATGGTGCGGCCGTCCGGCGACCAGGAGTGGAAACGCCGCTCGCCCGTGCCCCGGGTGATCTTCTGCAGCCGGCCGCCGGCGGCGCTGATGACGTAGAGGTCGGACTGGTCGAAGTTGCGGTCCGGGTCGGCGGTGCGGTTGGAGACGAACGAGATGCGTCGGCCGTCGGGGCTGAAGCGCGGCTCGCTGTCGTCGTAGTCGCCGCGGGAGAGCTGGCGCGGCTTGCCGCCGTCGACGCCGACGACGTACACGTGCGTGTATTGGCCGTTCCAGAAGCCGACGCCGTCGAGCTTGTGCGTCAGGCGCCGGATGTGCCTGAACTGCGGCTGTTTCTTGAGCTCGTCGTGCTTCTCGTCGCGTTCCAGCTTCTCGCGTTGCGTGAGCGGCTGGCAGGTGTAGGCGAGGCGGCGGCCGTCGGGCGACCAGTCGAAATCCTTGACCACGCCGTCGCGGTCGGTGATGCGGCGCGGCTCGCCGCCGGTCATGGGCAGCACCCACAGGCAGTTCGGCTTCTCACGGTCGGAGAGGAAGGCGAGCTGTGACCCATCCGGGCTGAAGCGGGGCAGCGTGTCGCTGTGCCTGGCCTCGGCGGTGAGCGCGCGGACATCGCCTGTCTCGGAGTCGGCCAGCATGAGCTGGACGAAGTTCTTGTTCTGCTTGAGGTCGAAGCGTTTCAGCTCAAACACGACCTTGCGCCCGTCGGGCGAGATGGCCACGTGGCCGACGGCACGCAGACGGAACAGGTCGTCGATCGACAACGGTCGCTTCCCGGCCATGACCTCTCCGAGTTCGTGGTCCTGAAGGAACAGAGCGCGCCCACCGCGGCGGCCGCGGTTGCGGATACTATAACTGGTCATGGGCAGGCAGCGGAACCAGAGCACGCGGGCAGCGCATTGATGGCGCCTGGAACGGCAGTGGCATCACCATGGGTGACGAGGCCAAGCGCGTGAACAAGCCGCTGCTGATCCTGCCGCCGGCGCCGAACCGCTGGCTGGCGCTGGAGGAGCTGCTGGGCCACGAGCCGCCGGTGTGGCTCGACGATCTCAAGCAGCGCTTCGTGCAGCGGCTGGACGGCGCGCTCGACGCGCTGGCCGTCGTCCCGGACGGCTCACGCTTCCTGGCCTGCGCCTGCATTCGCCGCCGGCTCGACATCGGCGTGCTCGGCCAGCTCTTCACGCAGCCCCCCCACCGCGGCCGCGGCCACGCCCGCCGCCTGATGCAGACCCTGCTGAGCTGGTTCGACATGACGGGCGGGAAGTGGCTCTATGCGTGTACCACACCGGAGCTCTACACCGGCATCTTCGAGAAGTTCGGTTTCCGCCCGCTGCATCGACATGCGCACGACGGCGCGGAGCGCATGTCCGCGCTCCGCACGCTCGCGCACACGCCGCCGGACCCCTACGTCGAGGCAGCCGGGGATTCGGCGCTGCGCGACGTCACCCGCGCCGACTGGCCGCTGCTCGTGGCACTGGAACAGCATTGGCCCGGCGCCGACCGACGAATCGCCATCGCCGAGTCGGCTGTCTTTGCCGAAACTGCGGCGCTGGAGCTCATCGCCCAGCAGGAGCGCGGTACGTGCGTGCTGAACGCGGAGGTGCGCGACCAGCGGGTGGTCGGTCTGGCGAGTGTCGCCACCGATGCGCTCGGCGAGCGAACCTACGCGATGGTGCTGCCGCACGACCGGCCCTTGCCCGAACTCCGCGCGGCCATCGTGGCGGTGGGGCTGGGCCGCGGGTACACGCGGGTTGACTTTCCGATGGATGCGCTGTCCTGAATTCTGCCGCTGGGATCGGTCCTACCGGTGCGGTAGCAGCGGGGCAGGGCGACCGAAAGGAACGGAGATGCTTTTTTCGAACGGTTGGATTCGTAACTGACTGCCACAAAGGGCGTTACGACTGTCCGAAAAAACTCCGTGCCGCCGGGAGTGGAAATCGCCCCGCGTGGCTGCCTATCAACAAATGAAACGAATCCTCCTCCTCCTGTCCAAGGGCACCGGGCGGTAACGCCTGGTGCCCTTTTGGTTTACGAAGGGTGCGTGCGTGTTCTCCGCGTCGGCTCGCCCCCCGCCTCACCGCAAGCACGAAGGAATCCATTGATGGGCCGGTAGCGTGCCACTCTTTCGGGGACGGCGGTCCGCTGGCGGCCTGATACGCGAAGTGTCAGCCCGGCGCTACGGCACGCTCTCGCCGTAGTTCGCCAGGAGGATGGCGAGGTCGGTCAGGTCGGTGTCGCCGTCGAGGTCGACGTCGCCGGGGCAGTCTGCACCCGTGCAGCCGAAATTCGCCAGCAGGGTTGCCAGGTCGGCCAGGTCGACGTCGCCGTCCCGATCCACGTCAGCGGCGGCGACGTGCGTGCCACCGTTGCCCGCAGGGACCTGTCGCTGTGGGTCCAGGCAGATCTGCGCCAGCGCCGGGGCCAGGCTGAGGATCGCTCCGCTCAGAACAAACACCGGTTTGCGACGGCGATTCATGACACACCTCCAGGATTCACAGATGATCCAGGCGGTTGGCACACGCCGGGGCCACGCCGACCGGCTGCGGCGCGCCGCGTGCGCTGCGGTCCAAGCGCCGCGGGCACGGTCGCCGGGCGGGTCGAGGACGCTTACGTGCCGAAGTTCGCCAGCAGCAGCGCCAGATCCCCCAGGTCCGTGTCGCCGTCCCCGTCCACGTCGCCGGGGCACGTGCCGCTTGTGCAGCCGTAGTCGGCCAGCAGGATCGCCAGGTCGGTCAAATCCACGTCGCCGTCGCCGTCCAGGTCGCCCGGCCTGGCGTCGCCGGCCGTGATGGCGAACGGGCGATCAGCGCCGGCCGACGAGTTCTGGAACCGCTGGTCCTTCGCGATCACGCGCACGCGCACGTCGACGATGCCACCGCTGGTCGGGAGTTGCCAATCGAAGCGGCGTGCGTCGGCGGGCAGGTCGCGCGCGATCACGTGCCACGTCCGCCCCCCGTCGTAGGAGGCCTGCACGTTGAACGCGAACAGCGCTTCGTCGTCGGACGCATCCCACGTGATCGGCACGGTCGTGCCGCCGGGGAACGCGTCGCCGGCCTGCGGCGAGAGCATCTGCACCGTCGGCGGCTCGTCGCCGATACGCGGATCGGGCCGCAGCGAGAAGTAATCGCCAAAGAACCACTGGACGTAGTTGTACGTGCTCTGAAGGACGACCCCGATCCGCGCCGTGTCGGTGCTGGCGAAGGGCGTATCTGCCAGCACACCGGCGCCGAGGTCCAGCGATTCCTCATCGCCGTCCAACAGGATGAAGACGCGCGCCGAGCTGGGAGGCGGCTCCGGGAAGATCGGCCCCGGCAGCGTCTGGCCGCTGCGGAAGGTCTGCCCGCCATAGTCCGTCAGCCGGACACTTGCAGTCACAGGCTCGGCCGGGATGGTGATGGGGAACTCGTCGAAACCCTCCTGACCGGCGGTGTCGATCGCGACGATGCGGAGGTAGGCCGGCGCACCGGTCAGGCTGAACGGCACGTCCGGGACGGTCCACTCGAAACGTCGCTGGCCGGGCGGCAGCGTCGCCACTTCCTCGAAGGCCGGCACGCCGAAGGCCGACTCGTGGTTGCCGCTGTCGGAGAAGAGGATCTTTTGCTCGACGATGCCCACGTCGTCTTCCGCCTGCCATTCGAGGAATACCTTGGCCCCGGTTTCCAGCAGCGAATCCCGCAAGACGTTTGGGCGATAGGGCTCGTTCGGAATGCGCACCACGGGCGGGACGTCGGCGAAGTTCGGCGGCGATGTCAGGAACGGGGTCACGACGACGCCGGCCGCGCCCGCGCCCACCACGGCGTCACCCTGTCCCGACGGGTTGCCCGGTGCCTGCGGACCGCTGGGATGGCCCCACCAGTTGAAGTCGGCATCGACGATCGAGTCGAATTCGGCATTCACCCCGGCCGCGTTGCCTTCGAACGCATTGGGGTTGCTGGGCTTGTCCAGCTCGAGCGCGCCGTCGTACTGGCAATACGCGCCGGCGGCATTCCCGAGGAACTGCGACTTGCGGGCGAAGAGGGTGCCGAAGAACGCGGCGTCAACGCCGCGCTCATTGCTCTGGAAGATGCTGTTGTTGACGAAAACCGTTTGGCCGAAGGCCAGCATGCCGGTGGCGGCGCCGTCGAAGACGCAATGCTCGATCCGCGGGCTGAAGTGGTTGTACGTAACGAACAGGCCGCCCCAGGCCTGTGCGGAGTTGAGCCGCTGAAAGCGGATGGGCGCCGTGGGCAGACCTTCGGCGACCAGACGCGTCGAGCTCAGATCAGCGCCGGGCCAGAACATCAAAGTCGCCCCGGGTTCAATCGTCAGAGGCGGGCCACCCCCGCCCACCACCTCGTACGGGACGGGCAGCTCTGCCCAGACGGACGCGTTGCGCCAGAACTGGCCAAAGCTCTCAGCCAGGACGCGGTTGTTGATGTTTCCGGTCTGTGGAACGTGACTACCTCGAATGAGCCCGCCGTTCAGGCCCACGGGGTAGAGGTTGCTTTCGAGCACGTTGTCCGGGCCGAGGAAGAAGTCGGCGCTCATGAGCGAGAGGGCGCCCACGGACAGGCCCGTGCCTGCGAAGTTTCGCACGCTGACGTTGTTCACATACACGTCCTGACGCGCCAGTCGATTCACAAACCACAGTTCCAGCGGCCCGCCGTCCACCGTCACGCCGTCCAGCCAGACGTAGGAGTCCTGGATGCTCAGCGGCGTATTCGTGACCGTGACGTCCTTCAGCCACAGGTGCGCTCGATCCAGCAGCAGCTCCCAGGCCGAGCCATCGCCGGCAAAGGTGCAGCGCTCCAACCCCACAAAGGGGGGGTCATCCCAGAGATAGGTCGGTTGGCCGAACGTCGTCAGGGCGGCGGCGCTGCCCGCAAACTCGCAATCGCTCAGCAGGATCGAGCCGCCGTCCTCCGGCACGACGCGGCAGTTGATGCTGGCCCAGACCAGGTCGAGCGTGCCGAACGCCCTGATTCGGGCCGCTTCGCTGGGGCCGGTGAACACGATGGGGTCGCCCTGCGTGCCCTGCCCGATGAGCGCGCCTTCGACGACGATCGCTCGCCCCGCGTCGATGTTGACGGTCACGCCCGGCTCCACCGTGACGCCCGCCCCCTGCGGAATGAGCACATCGGCGCACACGTGCAGCGGGCTGTCGGCGGCGGACCAGACCACCTGCTGACCGGGCTGCGGAATGACCGGATACGAGGGGCACGGCGTGCTGGGCGGGCCGACCGACAGCGAGTCGATGCCGACGATGGCCTGCGGATGACCATTGCTGCCCGCACGGTTCACGTAGTAACGGATTGCGAGGCGCCCGTCGCCGGGCACAGCCACCGAGAACCGCCCCCAGCCGTTTTCCGGCGGCGGGCTGATATCCAGCAGCAGCATCGTGAAGTCGCCCACGGCCTCACTGCCCGACCCGGTGCCGGTGCCGCGGTTGGGTGAGTAGCGGATCTGCAGATGCTCGCTGGGCAGTCCGTTGAGCGAGCGAGCCCAGAGTGTGATCAGGTCGCCGGCCTGCTGGCCGTTGATCTGGGGCAGGATGGCCCAGTCGCTCACCACGCCGCCCGACCAGCGGTCCGTGCTGCGCTGGTCGGCGCCCAGGTAGCCGGCCCCGGCCTGGGGCTGGAACGGCGTGTACCCGAGCCAGTAGACGTATGGCCCCGCGCGCCAGGTGTAGTAGCCATCGCCAGTTGGCTGGCTCTGGTTGCGGAAGATCCAGCCCTGGTCAATCAGTGTCTGCGGGCCGACCTGGCCGCTGACGAACGGGCCGAGGTTGTCGAAGCTCTCGCTGAAGTCCGCCTGCGCCAGGCAAGGACTTGTCAGGGCTGCGGCCAGCGCGAAGCTTGCCGCGTGCATCAGGCCACTACGTGAGATGGTGACAAGCATGTGGTCCTCCCGCTTTCAAGTGGAACCGTCGTCTCGCAGTCAACGACCATTCACTCTTCACGCGCCATAGTTGGCCAACAGCAGCGTCAGATCCTCCAAATCGACGTCGCCGTCCCCGTCCACGTCGCCGGGACAGTTGCCGCCGGTGCAGCCATAGCTCGCCAGCAGAATCGCCAGGTCGGCGAGGTCCACGCTGCAACGAGGTGACGGGCAGGTCAACCGTGTATCGCAGCGCCAGGCGACCGCTGCCCGGCACTGTGGTCGTGAATTCCTGCCACGGCCCAGCCGGGACGGGATTCAGGTCCAGCAGAACCTCCGTAAAGTCGCCCACGCCGTCCGGCCCAGAGCCCGTGTCGACGCCGCCGCCCGGCGAGTAGCGAATCTCGATCCGCGCCGGATAGGCGTCGTCCGCGGCGCGCATCCAGACGGAGAACTGGTCGCCCGCAATCTGGTTGGGTACCGGCGGCAGGATAGCCCAGTGGTTCGCCCGGGCGCTGCCCCAGCCGTCGGGTATATAGTTGGCGACGATGTGCGCCGGACCCGCCTGCGATCCGCCCCAAGGCCATCCCTGGAATGGTGCTCCGAAGCCCAGGTTGTGGGCTGGCGAGGACTGCATGCGGAAGTCCCAGCCCCGATCGATCAGTTCATAGGGGCCATAAGCAGTGCCCGTCGGGGTCACGTCGTCGAAGTTCTCGACGAAGCTGGCCTGGCCATAACACCAGGGAGCGGCCGGCAGGATCAGCAGGACCGCCACCGCAATGTGAAAACGGTTCGTGTACATCTTGTCTCCTTCTTGTCTTGCTCTGCCCGACAGGCCGGCGGTTGGTCATGTCAATCGCCCGTGCCGATCACGCTCTGTAGTTCGCCAGCAGCAGCGCCAGGTCCTCCAGGTCCGTGTCGCCGTCGCCGTCCACGTCGCCGGCGCAGTCGCCGCTGGTGCAGCCGTAGCTCGCCAGCAGGATCGCCAGATCCCCCAGGTCCACGTCGCCGTCGCCGTCCAGGTCGCCCGGCAACGGGCCGCCCAGATCGAACACTTGTCCCTGCACCCGCGGCGCGTTGTACGGACTGCCTGCCCAGAGCGAGTGCGCCAGCAGCAGATCTCCGCTGGGCGTCAGGCCGGCGGAAGATCCGCCGTAGGTTTGTTCCCGGTCAAGCACGGTCAGGACCTCCGCGGCGCCGATCGGCGCTCCGACGGCGTCATACCAGGCGCTGAACATCTCAACCGCGTTTCCGATCTGCACCCGGCCGGTGACCTGGAACTCGTCTCCGCTGGCAAACACGCCCAACGGAAGGCTGAGCTCCGCCGGTCCTGCCACGGTGATCAGATTTCCTTGCGGAAACCCGCTCTGGTCAACGCGGCGCGCGTAGACCCGCACGCCATCGGTGCCCCACTGGCTCCATGCGATCAGGTACGACTGGCCGTTGAAGGCGACCTGCGGCAGCTCGGTGATCCAGTTTCCGGTGGACTGTACGACGCGCGTGCTGAGCAGGGCGCCGGCGGCGCTGATGCGCGTGGTGTTGACGCTGTTGTAACCTGCCCAGGCCACCAGGAACTCATCGCCGTTGGAGGCGAGCTCGAAGGTGTTGAGCGAGGCGCCGTCGCTGTTGGGGATGTTGACCGGCCCGATCTCCCGGGTTCCATCCGTCCGCATTAACGCGAACTGGAGCGGCTTCTGCCCGGAACCCGCGGGGAAGTAGTTGTCGTACCACACCACGCAGTATTTCTGGCCGTTCCAGGCGACCTTGGGCCGAAAGGTGTCGCCGGTGGGCTCGTTGGCGAATACGAGAATCGGATTGGGGTCCAGCACCGTGCCGTCGGGCAGCACCCGCACCATCCGCACCTCGTTGATTCCGGAGGCGGCCTTGTTCTCGTACACGATCACATGTTGGCCGCCGCCGAACGTCGCGTCCGGCTGCTGCTGCGGCCTTTCCGCCCCGCCGGCCACGCGGAAGGCGCTGGGGTCGACAGGCTGGCCCTGCGGCGTCACGCGGACGGCGTACAGGTCCGGCAGGTAGTGGGGCCGGCCCTCGCGCCAGTCCTCGAAGACGCACAGGAAGTTGTTGCCATCAAACGAGAGGGCCGAGGCGATCTGCCAGGCGGCGCAAGTCGAAACGGCGATCGGCGTGGGGCGGTCAATCACCGTGCCGTTGGCATCGATCCGCGCCCCCTCGGTGTCGTAGACGTAGTAGACGCCACGGATGTAGTTGCCCTCCCACAGCGTGAAGAACTGATCTCCGACCGCGGCCACGCCGTATGACGACTGACTGCGTCCTTCGAGCGTGGACACCGGGAACGGGCCGCCGACGGGCATGCCGGACGCGTCCACCCTCAGCGCGTACAGGTCGCTGTTGGAGTAGAGCGGCTCACCCGTGGTGATGCTGATCAGGTGGTGGCTTCCGTTGAAGGCGATCTGGTTGCTGTAGATGGCGCCCCAGGAGTTGCCGTTGAGCAGCAGCCTCGGCCCGGACACGACCTGGGCCTGCGGGCTGACGTGCGCCCCCCACAGGTCCCACCAGTTTCCATCCTGCCGCAGCCAGACCACGTAGAAGTTCTGGCCGTCGAAGTCGACGTGCGCGTCGACGTTCGTTCCGCCGCCCGAGACGTTCACGCCCCCAGGATCAAGCACGACGCCAGCGGGCGTGATACGCGCCGCGCGGATCGCCTGCGAGGGGGTCTGCGCCCAGCTCGCCAGGTACACGCCCGCGCCGAACGTCACCTTCGGGTAGCCCAATTCCGAAGCCCCGGACGAAATCACGATCTGCGTGCTATCTCCGTCGTCCGCGCCGACACGCCAGCCGAGCACCGATCCGCCGCTCGCCTGAACCACCAGGAAGTCCCGTCCGTCGCTGGCCACGCTCGGCCACTGTAGCGTCGCGCTCGTCGAACCGATCACGAAACCGCCCGGGTCGAGCACCGCGCCATCCGGCGCAACCCGCATGGCGTAAAGCGCCGCGCCTTCGTTCCACACGACCAGGTAAACGGTCCCGTTCCACGCGACCCCGGGAACGCCCGTGGTCTCACGCGTCCGGTCGCGCAGCAGCTCGATGCTTCCGGGGTTCGCGACCGTCCCGTCGGGGCGGATGCGCTGCGCGTACAGGTCATAACCCACCCCGTTCGCACCGCCGACGCGCAGGTCCACCCACACCACGAAGTACTCGCCCGGGCCTGCGGTGACCGCACCGTAAAACTGGTCCCCGAACGCTACCGTGTACGCCGCGTCGGGCTCGAGCACGAACGGGGTGGGAGTCTGGGCACGCGCAGCGGCGCTCAGCCCGAACAGGGCGGCGCCGAGGCAGAGCCCGCGGATCCGTTCGCAGATTCGCCTCGTCATGAACATCTCCTGTGTCGCCGTATGACTCCTCAGCAACCTCGCGCGCCTCGCGGCCCGCAG
>Ga0209172_10000921_pt1 | contig 71800 bp, 64 predicted proteins | sample LarsenN4metaG_FD_184113 | JGI IMG/M metagenome (GOLD analysis project Ga0209172, IMG submission 184113) | Hot spring sediment bacterial and archeal communities from British Columbia, Canada, to study Microbial Dark Matter (Phase II) - Larsen... ...
TCAATGGTCAAAGATCAGCGGTCCGGCCGGTGGTTCGATTGCCAGTCCCCTGCAGATGATAACATCGGCAACAGGATTGACGGAAGGAACTTATCTCTTTGAGCTCACCGTTACCGATGACGACGGCGCCCAATCAAAAGATACCGTTAAAATAACGGTTTCGGTAATCGTTTCGGTCAACGAAAATTTCCCGAGAATAGAAGCCGCTAAAATCTATCCCACCCCTGCCGGCAATTCAGTCTGGGTAACTCTTGAAATGAATGCTTTTGTTAAAAAGATATTGCTCCGGATTTATGATATGAAAGGCTCAATCGTTTACCGGGAAGAACTGGTTCCGGCCCAGCGGATGATTAGTCATGAAATAAAAATTTCGACCTTGCCCGCCGGCATGTATATCCTGTACCTGGATCCCGGAAATAATAAGCTGCCCGTGCGGCTTGTATTTTTAAAGCAGTAAACATGCTACCGTAAATCAGATCGCGGTCTTTGTCCGGAGTGATGCAATCACCGGCCAATTCCATAAAAAATTTCCAATGAATATTTTTCTGCGTCCGGCGGTTTTTAATGTGTAATTATCCCTGTGGCCACATCCATAGGGAAAAAATTATGCAAAGCCTTTCGATCAAAGCCGATCCCCGCTGGTTCCAGATAATTTTTCAGTCGCTGTTTCTGATTTATGGAATATTCATACTAAAATGGGAAGCCGGTTGGCTGCACTATACAATAAGCATTTTCGGTTGCCTTGCCATCAATTATTCAACGGAATCGATAAAACACAGAAAATTTCTACCTCTTTCGGGAAAAAACGGTTTTTATATATGGGGATTCAGCATATTCATCAGCGCCATGAGCCTGTGCCTGCTGTTAAAAACCAATCATTGGTACATCAGTCTGTTGGCCGCTTTTCTCACGGTTGTATCCAAATATCTTTTCCGGATTAATCAAAAACACATTTTCAATCCGTCTGCTTTCGGAATTGTGGTAACCGTTTTTCTTACCGGGGAGGCATGGCTGTCGCCCGGGCAGTGGGGTACCGGCACCGTATTGATGTTTGCCGTTATCACATTTGGCTTTATTGTAGTAACGCGGGTTCAAAAACTGGATGTAAGTCTCGCATTTTTACTGACGTATGCCGGCCTGCTTTTTTGGAGACAGGTTATTTATCTTCAATGGCCTCTTGATTTTTTTATTCATTCGGTAAGCACAGGAAGCCTGCTGCTCTTTACTTTTTTCATGATCAGTGATCCGCGTACAACGCCCAACCATCCGGCGGCAAGAATAGTATGGGGCATGCTAATCGCTTCTGCGGCATTTTATTTATCGGCTTTTCAATGGAAATACAATACGCCCATATGGATGTTGATTGTTGCGGCGCCATTGGTTCCGGTAATAGACCGGTTATTTAAAGGAAAAACATTTCAATGGACAGAAACAAATCTTCAATTCCGTTTTATTTTAAAAATTAAAAGTATAGTTATGAGACCTTTTATGAAAAAAACAGCGGCGCTGCTGATGCTGGTTGCCATGCTGAGCCACGAAGCCTGGGCTTTTTGCGGGTTTTATGTTGCCAGGGCCGATGGTGCGCTAAAAAACAAAACCTCGCAGGTCATTCTTGTACGGGATGGAAACAAAACCGTTATAACCATGAGCAACGACTACAAGGGTGATGCTAGAGACTTTGCCCTTGTGGTTCCCGTACCCGTGGTTTTGAAAAAATCAGACATCAAAGTGGTGGATGCAGGAATTTTTCAGCGGCTGAACGATTACTCAAAACCAAGACTGGTAGAGTATTACGATCAGAATCCCTGTGCACCCTACCGCAAAGCAGAAGATGCTGTTGCAAAATCGCTGCAGGGGGCCATTCCCGGAATACAATTGGAAAATAAACCATCAGCCGATTCGGAAGAATATAAAGTAAAAGTAGAAGCGCAATACACGGTAGGCGAATACGATATTATTATTCTGAGTGCTGAAGAAAGCAGCGGGCTAAAAAAATGGCTGGATATAAACGGGTATAAAATACCCGGAGGCGCTGAAGAGGTACTGGACCCCTATATCAAAAGCAACCTGAAATTTTTTGTGGTAAAAGTAAACCTCGAAGAAAAGGATAAAATTGGAACGAAGCAACTGCGTCCCATCCAGATCCGGTTCGATTCTCCCAAATTCATGCTGCCCATCCGGCTGGGAATGGCCAATGCCGATGGCGAACAGGATATGATCGTATATGCCTTTACCCGAAACGGGAGAGTGGAAGCAATCAACTACAGAACCGTTTCATTGCCTACGGCAAAAAATGTCCCGCTTTTTATAAAAGAGAATTTCGGCAGCTTTTACACCAATCTTTTTCAGCATCAGTGGAACAAAGAAGGCAGGGGTGTGGTATTTCTGGAGTACGCCTGGGATGTAAGCCCGTCCAATTATGTAAAATGCGACCCGTGTGTAAGCGAACCGCCCAACTGGAACGACATGAAAGAGGCCGGCATATGGTGGATGGATAAAAACAAATTCGATGATTATGTGAATGAGTTTGATCCCGGCCATTCAAATGTTTTTTTTACCCGTTTGCATGTTCGCTACAACCGGAAATCCTTTCCGCAGGATCTGGTTTTTCAATCCACGCCCAACAAGGATAATTATCAGGTAAGATATATCGTAACGCATCCGGCACCCGGAAATTTTGATTGCGAAAAAGGGAAAAAATACCTGAAGACCTTAAAGGAAAGAAGACAAAACGAAATGGAGATGCTCAGTTACCTAACCGGCAAGGGATACAATGACTGGGATGCAGCTGCCAGCACATCTGCAGGCGAAATGCCTGCTGAGGCGGATTACAGGGCTATTGCACCGGCCGATATGGCCCCCGTATATAAAAAGGCAGGCACAATTATCTTTGCTGCCATTTCATTAGCCGGAATTGCCCTGCTGGTTATCCGCAAAAAAAAATAATTCAAAAGGGCCTGTAGCGGGCCCTTGTTTTTTACTGTGACCGAATACCTTATTTTTGCAGCCCCGAAGGCAAATCAGTTAAGCAGGTAACAGATGCTGCAAGCCTTCGGAAAGTTCGTTGATCAGGCCGGGGATGTAGCTCAGTTGGCTAGAGCACTTGCATGGCATGCAAGGGGTCAGGGGTTCGAGTCCCCTTATCTCCACAAAAGCCCGAAAATGATACGGGTCTTTGCTTATATTCATTCTTCAACAAAGATTTTGTTCTTTTAAAGCACTTCTGAATTCCTGTTGCCTGCATGTTTTATAAACCGGACATCTGTCCGCAATAACCTGAATCAGCTTTCCGGTTTTGTAGATACCATACTACAACGATATTACTTCGTCACTACAAACCACCAGTGATTTTTTTATAACTTTTGCAGTAAGGTACCATAAAAACTGTACGAATGAAAAAGATTAAAGTGTTGCTGGCCGATGATCATAAACTGGTGAGGGAAGCCTGGGCTTTTATGTTATCCAACGATACCCGCTTCGAGGTGGCCGGCGCTGCCTCCACGGGCGACGAAGCAGTAGAACTTGCAAATACCCTGAACCCCGATATTGTGCTGATGGATATAAATATGGGAAATGTATCCGGTTTTGAAGCCACCCGAAAAATAAAAAACAATTCCCCGGCTACCAAAGTGATTGGCGTATCGATGCACTCAATACCCGCCTATGTAAAGAAAATGCTCAAGCTGGGGGCTAAAGGTTATGTTACCAAAAATTCGGATAAGGATGAACTGATCCATTCTATTATCGAAGTACATCAGGGAAAAACCTATATATGCGAAGAAATCAGGAATATCATCGCCCGCCACGAATTGGACGGCAACCAGGACGGTACTCCAAACATCAACCTGCTGTCGCAGCGGGAGCTTGAAATTGTTCAGCAAATTAAAAACGGCTTTTCCTCAAAAGAAATTGCCGGAAACCTGGGCGTATCCATAAAAACCATCGAAGTGCATCGCTACAACATACTGAAAAAATTAAACCTCCGAAACTCCGCTGTTCTGATTAACTTTATTAACACACACGGAATATAAATCCGGGCATTTCGGATTTTCTGCAGAAATCTGGTCGGTTATTTATCCGTACTCACAGCTATCAAAGAAAAAAAGCAAAAGACATTTTCAGGTGTTATTGGCGATTTTGATTATTATTGATCTCCCGGTGTGATGAAAAGAAAATATAAATCAAAGTTTCAGCAATTTCTTTCATCCAGTCCGCTGCTGGGCGGGTTCATAACATTCCTGATTCTTTCCCTTTCAGCTTCTTTTATTATCAGCCAGCGCTACCGGTTATTAAAGAAAAGTGAACAACAGGAGGCCCGGCATCTTGTACAGTCATCCCAAAGCCGGCTGAAACAGGCGCTGGATAATGCGCTGACTGCAACGCAGGCGCTCTCTTTTATTATCACAAAAGATGGTATTCCGGAGAATTTTGATTCCGCCGCAGCCGCTATCATCGGCGGAAATGAATATATACAGGCGCTGCAGTTGGCGCCCGGAGGCATTACCAAATATGTATACCCCGCTGCTGAAAGGAATGAAACGATAAACAATAACGTACTCGCAGATACTCTCCGGAATAAAGAAGCCTACCATGCCATTAAATCAAAAGAAATCTTTTTTACCGGGCCGTTTCATCTTAAGTACGGGCGCAGGGCTGTGATCGGATACCTCCCCGTTTATATTAATCAAACCTTCTGGGGTTTTTCGGCTGCAGTTATACAAATTGACCAGTTGATCAAAGCAGCCGGTATGGATACTTCCGGTCAAAGTGCATATCATTTCCAATTATCTAAAATAAATACCAATACCCCAAAAGAAGAGTTCTTTCTTCCCCCCCGGAATGAGGCGGACAAAAAATTTGAAGCCATTATCGCTCTGCCGGGAGGTAACTGGAAAGTTGCTGCTTTCAGGGCGGATAAATACAGAATTATTAAAGCGCTGGGGCCGGCTGTTCTTATCAACTTTCTTTTTTCTGTATTAGCCGGTGTATTTGTTTACTACCTGCTGAAACGGCCATCCAAACTCGAAAAAATGGTTCAGGAAAGAACCTCGGCTCTGCAAAAGAGCGAAACCCGCTTCAGGAGTATTTTCAATACCCAGTTTCAGCTCATGGGCCTGCTTGATCTGAATGGAAATCTTATTGAAATCAATCAGACCGCTTTGAATTTTTCAGGCTACCGCTACGAGGAAGTGATTGGAAAACCTTTTTGGCATATGCAGTTTAACCGTGATGCTGCGCAAAGAGAAAAAAATATTGAATATCTGAAACAAGCGGTGAAAAAAGCGGCGGAAGGAACCTTTATACGGTTTGAAGTCAGTTCCGACCTGGGAAACCATGAAAAAACAGAACTCGACATTTCCATAACTCCCGTAAAAAATGACAAAGGAGAAGTGACGATACTGGTTTTGGAAGGAAGAAATATAACCAGCATGAAAAAAGCCAGGAAAAACCTTCAATATATTCTTGGCGCTACTTCGGATGATTTTTATGTGATCGATAAAAACTTCCGGATAACATTAATAAACGAATCTGCAGAAAAAAACCTGGAAAAAGCATGGGGAAAACCGGTAACCACAGGAACCTACATTCTTGACCTTATCCCTGCAGAAAAAAAAGAGTTTATAAAAAATAATTATGAACGGGCTTTTCGGGGAGAAAAATTCGAATATGAGATTTACCGCCCTTACGAAGGCAAGGAGGGCTGGATGCAGGTAAACTACCTGCCGGTGAGCGATGAAGATGGTCAGATCACCGGAGTTTGTATTATCACTAAAGATATTACCGAACAGAAAAGGGCAGAAATAGCACTGGTAAAATCAAAAGAAAAATTTGAACAGATTGCATTTGCCACCAACGATGCGCTGTGGGAAACCAACTATGAAACCGGCGAAACCTGGTGGAACTACCAGCATTACCAGTTTTATGGCCACGACCCCTCCCTGCCCCCTCTTACCTTTGAAGAGTGGGAACAAAGAATTCATCCCGACGACCGCGAAAAAATAGTACAGGGGTTCAATCATTCTGCCGAAACACAAAAACCATTTTGGGAATCGGAATATCGCTTCAGGTTACCGGGCGACATTTATGCCTGGGTATACGACCGTGTTTTCTTTTATTACCGAGAGGGGCGCCTGGTAAAAATGATCGGATCGATGAGCGACATAACAGACCGGAAAAAAAGCGAAGAGAAAGCAAAGGAGAGCGAAGAAACCCGGAAGCTGATTATGGAATCGGCCCTGGATGCCATTGTGGGAATTAATACCAACGGAGAAATAATTATCTGGACCCCGCAGGCCGAAAAAATATTTGGATGGAGCAAAGAAGAAATAACCGGAAAGAAAATTGCCGATACAATTATTCCGCATACATATCGCCAGCAGCATATAGCCGGCCTTAATCATCTGCTGCAAACCGGCGAAGGACCCATACTGGGCAAACTGATTGAGATTTCTGCACTTCACAAACAAGGTCAGGAATTTCCCGTGGAATTAAATATCACCCCTCTGCAGCAGGGCAATAAAACATTTTTTGTAGCCTTTATTAAAGATATTTCTGAAAGAAAAAAAGTGCAGGCCAGCCTCGAGGAGTCAGAAAGAAAACTGAGACAGGTGCTTTCAAGCATGGCCGATAACTTTTATGTTATTGACAAGGATTACAACATTATCCTGATAAATGATTCGGCAGAAAAAAATCTGGAAAAAGCCTGGGGAAAACCGGTAAAAGCCGGCATCAATATTCTTGATGTTATCCCGCCCGATGGAAATGAACCGATAAAAGAGAGTTTTGAAAAAGTTTTTAAGGGCGAAAAAGTAGAATATGAATTTAGTATTGCAAAACCCGGCTTGCCTTACTGGGTACTGGTCAACTTTGCGCCGGTAACAGATGAAAAAGGAAATATAACAGGCGCTTATGTAACAGCAAGAGATATCAGCGAACGAAAAAAAGCCGAGGCGTTGCTGAAAGAAAGCGAAGAAAAGTACCGTTCGTTTATTGAGCAGGCTACCGATGGCATTGTAGTGAGCGATCCGTCGGGACACTTCATTGAAGCCAATGATGCCGCTCTGAAACTGTTTGGTTATACCCGCGATGAATTTCTATACAAAAGCCTGCCCGAAATACTGGTGCTTAAAGAAAACGACCCTCCGCTTAAATTCAAAGAACTGAGAGAAGGTAAAAGCATATTTTCTATTCGAACAGCAAAAAGAAAAGATGGCTCCACCTTTATTCTCGAACTAAACGGAAAAATGCTGCCCAATGGCAACCTGCTCGGTTTTGGACGAGATATATCGGAACGCATCCGGGTTCAGCAACAGCTGGAAAAGGAAAAAGAGCTCTCCGATTATATTATAAACAGCCTGCCCGGGGTCTTTTACTTTTATGATTATACCGGTAAGTTTTTGCGGTGGAACAAAAGGTTTGAGGAGGTAACCGGCTATACCTGGGAAGAAGTAAGCAAAATGCATCCGCTCGATTTTTTTGAGGGTGAAGACAAAGAATACATCCGCACCAGAATAGCGGAAGTATTTGAAAAAGGCATCAGCGATGCAGAAGCCCTGTTTAAAACCAAAAGCGGTAAAAAAATTCCCTACTATTTCACCGGCGCCTTGTTAAATGTAGAGGGAACACCCTGCCTGCTGGGAACCGGAATCGATATAACGGCCCGGAAAGAAGCAGAAGAAAAAATCAATAGCTCTTATACGCAGATACGGCAACTTACCGAATACCTGCAAAATATAAGAGAGCAAGAAAGAACACATATAGCCAGAGAAATTCATGATGAACTGGGGCAGCAGCTCACCGTATTAAAAATGGATATTTCCTGGCTGGCCCGAAAACTATCCTCCACCGATACTGAAGTAAAAAACCGGATAGAAAGCCTGCTGGAAATTGTAGACAATATGGTAAGAACAATAAGAAAAATATCGTCCGAACTACGGCCCAGTATGCTGGACGATCTGGGGCTGGTGCCGGCGCTGGAATGGCATAGCCAGGAATTTGAAAGAAGAACCGGTATAAAAACAGTCTTTACCTCCGATCTTTCGGACCTGAATCTTTCCCCTGCCGTTGCCACCAGTCTTTTTCGTATTTACCAGGAAAGCCTGACCAATGTGGCCCGCCATTCAGAAGCTACCTGTGTTGATGCTGCATTAAAAATGGAAAAACAAAACATTTTGATGTCAATCAACGATAACGGAAAAGGTTTCACCGTCACCGGTATTGAAAGTAAGAAAACATTGGGTATCTTAGGTATGCGGGAGAGAGCACTGATGATGGGAGGCGAATACAAAATCAGCAGTACCCCGGGAAAAGGAACTCAGATCGAGGTTGTTGTTCCGGTTAATAATATAAACTGAACAAAAAACCGACAGATGCTTCGTATACTTTTAGCAGATGATCATGCTATTGTGCGCAAAGGACTTAGACAACTTATTTTGGATGAATACCCCTCTGCTCATATTGGCGAAGTAAGCGATGTGGAAAACCTCATTACCCAGGTAATGAAAGCCGAATGGGATGTAGTGGTATGCGATATCAGCATGCCCGGGCGCAGCGGTGTGGAAGCCCTCCAGCAGATAAAACATATAAAACCCGAAATACCCGTATTGATCATGAGCATGCATTCAGAAGACCAGTACGCATTGCGGGTAATGAAAGCCGGCGCATCGGGTTATTTAAGCAAAGAAACCGTTCACAACGATCTCATTAAGGCAATTCAGACGATCCGGCTGGGCCGAAAATTCATAACCCCCTCTGTAGCTGAAAAACTGGCCAGCGCTTTTGAAGCGAATGCGCAGAAAAAACCGCATGAATTACTAAGCGACCGCGAATTCGATGTACTGAAAATGCTGGCCGAAGGAAAATCGGTTTCTCAGATTGCAGTCCAGCTCTCCCTTAGCCCTACAACAGTGAGCACCTACCGGTCACGTATTCTGGAAAAAATGCGGATGAGAACCAATGCCGATCTTACGCGGTATTCCATTGAAAATAATCTTATCTGATACTGCGCCGCCAGTCGGATGTAGTACAAAATCTACATGGGTTTTCACCCCATTCCTACACGTACTGCGGAACATAGTTTTTATTTTGTATTGAAATGTTTTTATCCTCCGTACCCGCTCAACAAGCTGTATGCTTAAAGTATTAATCGCCGACGATCATGAAATTGTACGCAGGGGAATTATACAGATACTGAAAGAAGAGTTTGCCTTTATAACAACCGGTGAAGCCTCCAATACCGACATGCTTATCGAAAAGGCTATGGCTGAAAAATGGGATGTTATAATGTCTGATATAGCAATGCCCGGCGGGGGAGGTATAAAGGCACTTTCGGTAATAAAAGAAAGGTTTCCTTTTCAAAAATTTCTTTTCATCAGCATTTACCCCGAAGAGCAATATGCTTACCGGCTGATATCAGCCGGTGCTTCCGGCTTTGTAAGAAAAGATGCGGCGCCGGAAGAACTGGTGAGAGCAGTCAAAACAGTTCTGGAAGGCAAAAGATACCTTAGCCCGGTGCTGGCTACCCGGCTCTCGTCCCGCGAAATACCGGAAGAAAGAAAATTGCTTCATGAATTGCTGAGTGCCCGTGAATTTGAAGTATTCTTAAAACTCGCTTCCGGATTAACTGTAAGTGAAATCGCCCGGCATCTTTCCGTTTCGGTAAACACGGTCAGCACATACCGCTCCCGCATACTGGAAAAAATGAACCTGAAAAATAATGCGGACATCACCCGCTATGTCGAAGAAAATAAATTGTACAACACCTGAATCCATACGATCCTGTAGAATATGAACAGCAGAAATATACAGAGAGCAAATCCGATCCATGAACTCCCGCTCGGCTTTATCAGAAACCGCTTACCCGTTGATCTGGGTACATTCATGAAAAATTCTCCAAATCTTTCATGGATTGTTGATGAAGAAGCACGGCTTTTGTTTGCCAACAATACGTTTCTCTGTTTTCTTGGTCTTGATGAAACGGCAATTAACAGAAATATTATGGATCTGTTGCCCAGGGTGATCGGAGAAGCGCTGTATGAAAAGCATAAAAAAGTACTGGAAACCGGACAGCCCCTGCAAACACAGGAGAAGATGTTTTGGGCCAACGGTTCAGAAGTGGTTTTCTGGATCAGTCTTTTTCCCATCGACCCGGTGAATGAAAAAAAACTGATTGGCGGTGAAGCCATCAATATAACCGAACGTGTAAAGGCAGAAACACAGCTTAAATCGGCTGTCGACCGGTTTACGACCTTTAGCCAGATTACCAACGATGCTATATGGGAGTGGGATATGCGCACCGGAATCGTGTACCGGAATGAAAAACTGAAAGAACTGATAGGGTTCAGCAATATGCAGGACAAGCACGGCCTTTCCTGGTGGTTAAAGCGCATTCATCCGGAAGATCGTAACCGCGTAAGCGATAAAGTGAACGAAGCAGCCGAAAAAGGATTGCAATCCTGGCAAGACGAATACCGGTTTAAATGTTCGGACGGACAATACAAATACATTTTCGACCGTGGTTTTATAGTATACGAAAACAATGTGCCTGTAAAAATGATTGGTTCGCTGCACGACATGACTCAGGTAAAGCAACTGGAGCAAAAACTGGTGGCCGAAAAACTGCAAAAGCAAAAAGATATTACTGAAACCATCTTCAGGGTACAGGAAAAAGAAAGAACGCGGATAGGGATCGAACTGCATGATAATGTGAACCAGATTCTCACTACCTCAAAACTTTTCCTGGACATGATCTCTGTAAAAGATAAAAAACACGAAGATCTGAAGAAAAAAATCTCAGAATACATTTTGCTGGCAATTGAAGAAATCCGCAGGCTTTCCAAAGAAATGGTGACGCCGCAACTCAAAGAAAACGGGCTCATAACAAGCATTACCAACCTGGTGGAGGACCTTAAACAAACCAATACACTTGGCATTCAGTTTCACTATCAGGATGATATTGAAATGCTGAGTATACCTAAAAAGGTTACATTATTCCGCATTATACAGGAGCAGGTGAAGAATGTGTTGAAATACAGCCGCGCCAAAAATCTTATTATCCACCTTCAGATGCAGAATGAAAATGTGGAATTGCTGATAGAAGATGACGGAACAGGCTTCGATCCCTCGCATACAAGAAGAGGAATCGGTCTTTCCAACATTTACGAAAGAACCCGGTTTTATAATGGCAAAGTAGCGATAGATACAGCCCCGGGCAAAGGATGTAAAATAAAAGTAACGCTGCCCACTTTTGATTAAGCAGAATGAACAGGGGCATTTTAATTATCCATTTTTTGCACTGATTATTATTCTCCCCATATCTGCTCTTTGCCCTCGAGCCAGCGTTTTACAAGCTCCGTTGTAACGGATTTGGGTCTTTCCAGCGGCATGCCCAGTGCCCGGTCCCAGCAAAGGCTGGTAAGCACCCCTAAGGCACGGCTTACGGCAAACAGCACCGTATAAAACTCATACTCCACCAGCCCGAAATGTACCAGCAAAGCGCCGCTGTGTGCATCCACATTGGGCCATGGATTTTTTACTTTTCCCAACGACTGGAGAATCGGCGGAACCACTTCATAAATATTCCATACCGTGTTTACCAGCGGATCGTCGGGCATATGCTCTTTTCCGAAAGCCATCTGCGCAATGAACCTGGGATCCGTTTGCCGTAAAACGGCATGCCCGTATCCCGGAACTACTTTTCCTTCGCTCAGCGTTTTTTTGACGTATTCGGCAATTTGTTCTTTCGTGGGTTGCTTTGTTCCTAAAGCTTCCTGCATTTCAAATATCCACTTGACCACCTCCTGATTGGCAAGTCCGTGCAGAGGACCGGCCAGCCCGTTCATGCCGGCCGCATAGGCAAGATAAGGATCCGCTAATGCCGATCCGACAAGATGTGTGGCATGTGCCGATACGTTCCCGCCTTCGTGATCGGCATGAATGGTCATGTACAGCCGCATCAGTTTTTTAAACTTGTCGTCTTCATAACCCAGCATATGGGCCAGGTTGCCCGACCAGTCGAGCAACCCGTTCGGTTCAATGTGCTCGTTATTTTTATATTTTCTGCGGTAAATGTATGCGGCAATCCTGGGCAGTCTGGCGATCAGCACCATCGCATCGTCAAAAGTAGGTTCCCAATAATCTTTTTTGTTCAATCCCTTTGCGTAGGCTTTGGAAAAATAGCTTTCGGTTTGCAGCGCCATCACCCCAATTACAAACATGGTCATAGGATGCGTATGCACAGGAAGTGCATCAAGGGTATCGAAAACATGACTCGGCACATGCGATCGCCTTTGCCATACCGAAGTAATGTGTGCTACATCCTCATCAGTAGGAAGTTCGCCAATCAGCATCAGGTAAAACAGCCCTTCCGGCATGGGTTCGCTTCCGTTCTTGAACTTTGGAAGCTTTTCCCACAATTCCGGTATTGTGTAACCCCGAAAGCGGATACCCTCCTGCGGATCCAGCAGTGAGGTTTCGGATACCAGACCGGTAATCCCCCGCATACCCTGGTATATTTGAGACAGCTGCACCTCTCCTATCACTTTGTTGCCATGTACTTTTAATATTTCTTTTATCTCCGCCGCCGCTGCATCTGCTTTTGCTTTGAATCTGTCTTTGAGCATACCCATGGTTTACGATTTTTTAAATTATGACTGTTTTGGGGGAATGGGGTAAAGTTATGCAGAACCCATTTTCACAACAAAATATTTGACTGAAAGTTGCAGGAAGAAACAAATACTTCTCCTTATTTTGGCGCCTTACGATACAGTACAAATGCAACCAGTGAAAAAAGAATATTAGGCAGCCATGCTGCCAGCAGGGGCGGAAGACTGGCATTGGTTGAAAAAACAGTGGAAAACCTGTCGGACAATACAAAGAAAGCGGCAATAACGATGCCCAGTGCAATATGAAGACCACTTCCTCCGCGGGTTTTACGGCTGGCGATAATGGCCCCAATCATAGTAAGAAGCAGTACGGCTGCCGGCGTGGCCGACCGCCGGTAAAGTTCTACTTTATAAGTATTCAATCCCTCGGTGCCTCTTAACTCTTCCATACGAATAAACCTTTTCAGTTCGGCTGTTGAAAGTTTATCTTTTAGATACTTGTCTGTTTTCAGATCGCCGGGTTGTATATTAAGATCCAGATTCATTTCATTATGGCGGATCACGTCTTCGTGCATGCTGTCAATGATTCTTTCGGTCACATTCTGCAGTTTCCAGTTCTTTTTGGCAGTATCCCAGCGCAGCACTTCGGCCCGCAGGTTGTAAACCACCTTGTTGTCTTTTATTCTTTCCAGAAAAAAAGTGCCGGCTGTTTTTGATGTGGTATCGTAATCCCGGATACCAACATAGGTATTGGTATCGCTGCGGCGGTAAAAAGTGCTGCGGTAATCGCGGCTTTTATACGGATCAAAGCCATCGACATACTTTTCCTGAAAATCGCTTTTCTTTTTATTTCCTTTGGGTATGATGTTTTTGTTGGAATACCATAAGAGCAAAGCCAAAAAACTGCCGCCAATAAAAAACGGACGCAAAAAACGCGGATAACTGGTGCCCGATGAAAGTATCGCCACAATCTCGCTGCGTACTGCCATACGGCTGGTAAAAAAAATAACAGCAATAAAAACAAAGATGGGAAAAAGCAGCCCCCATATCCAGGGCACAAACCCGCTGTAATATTTTAAAATAATTTGCCCGGTGGTAAAGCCTGATTTTACAAAATCGTCCGTTTTCTCACTGCTATCTACCGCCACAGCTATAACGGTAAATAAAATGAGGCAAAAGAAAAAAGTGACCAGGAATTTTTTAATAATATACCAGTCCAGTTTCTTCATCGGCCTGCGAAGTAAACAAATATATGTCAATGCTAATGTGAACGGATGGTCAAAGTTGTAAAATGATGATTTACCACTCGTAGCTGCTTTTTTCCCGTTCGTAGGAAATCGGACCTTTTTCGTCAACTCCGGGAAATATTTTTATCGGCTGAACGACAAATAGAATAAACAATCTTACATGAAGAAGATATTAGTAGTTTTTGCTGCCATTTTGCCCGTTGCCATAATGAATGCGCAGCAAATCAGCGGAACGGTAAAAGACGAACAGGGCAAAGTGCTGGCATCGGCCAATGTAACGCTGCAAAAGGCGGCCGATTCATCTATTGTAAAAATCAATGCCGCAAACCAGTCTGGCAAATATGAATTCAACAATATCGCCCCGGGAAAATATTTTGTAGCCGTGAGTTTTACCGGCCACGCCACCGCGTACAGTGCTGCGTTTGATGTAAACGACAGCAATGTGGTTGTACCTGAAATTAAACTGGAAAAAACAGCCACCAGCCTTGCCGCTGTCACTATTGTTTCCAAAAAACCCATGGTAGAAGTAAAAGCCGATAAAACAATATTGAACGTGGAGGGTACCATTAATGCGGTGGGCAGCGATGGATTGGAACTGCTTCGAAAATCGCCGGGGGTACTGGTAGATAAAGACGATAACATCAGCCTTAGTGGTAAAAACGGCGTTCGTATTTATGTGGACGGGCGACAGTCGCCACTGGCAGGTAAAGACCTTGCGGATTACCTGCGATCGTTAAACTCCAGTTCCATCGAAGCAATTGAAATCATTACCAATCCTTCGGCCAAATACGATGCTGCCGGTAATGCAGGTATTATCAACATCCGCCTGAAAAAAAATAAAACCTTTGGTACCAACGGCTCACTCACCGGCGGCTACGGCATCGGCCGGTTTGCCAAATACAATGGAGGTATTTCATTGAATCATCGCAACAGGGGCGTCAATGTTTTTGGCAACTATAATTATAACGACAGCAAAAATTATATGTTTATGAACCTGCGCAGGGAACTGCTCGACACCCTGTTTGACCAGCAAAATACCATCATCAATAAAACCAGCAGCCACAACTTCAAAACCGGAGCCGATTTCTTTCTTAACAAGAAGAATACAATAGGCGTTATCGTAAGCGGCAATATTTCAGACGATCAGTTTGCCACGAATAGTTCCACCCCTATCACGTATATCCCTAGCGGCATTACCGACCGGATACTGGTAGCCAATAATAAAAATAAGGCCGAAAGAAACAATGTGAACACAAACATTAACTACCGCTATTCCGACACTGCAGGAAGGGAACTGAATGTGGATGCCGACTACGGCCGGTATCGTCTTCGTTCCGATCAGCTGCAGCCCAATTTTTATTACGATCCTGCCAGCGGAAACGAATTGAACCGTTTAATATATAATATGATTGCTCCTACCAATATCGACATTTATACCATCAAATCCGACTATGAACAAAATTTTAAAAAAGGAAGACTGGGTATCGGTTTTAAAACAGCCTGGATAAACAGCGGCAATAATTTTGAAAGATATAATGTTTACTCGAATGGAAAAACACTCGACACGCTGCGCAGCAATCATTTTGACTATGATGAAAACATCAATGCCGCGTATGTAAATTATAGCCGCCAGATGAAGGGGTGGATGCTTCAGGCCGGATTGCGGGTGGAAAATACCGGTACCAAAGGGCGTTCTACGGGGTTTTCGAAAAATGGCAGCGGCTACACCCCTTACGACTCGGTGTTTACAAGAAATTACACCAACCTGTTCCCCAGTGCCGCAATTACATTTAACAAAAACCCCATGAGCCAGTGGAGCCTGAGCTACAGCCGCCGAATCGACCGGCCGCAATACCAGAATCTGAACCCTTTTGAATTTAAACTCGACGAATATACTTTCCAGAAAGGAAATACGGGGCTGCGGCCGCAATACACCAACAGTTTCGGAATTACCCATACGTATAAGTATAAACTGAACACTACCCTGAACTACAGTCATGTAAGTGATGTGTTTACCCAACTGGTAGATACCGCTGAATTATCAAAAAGCTTTATAACGCAAAAGAACCTGGCAGAGCAGGATATCGTAAGCATCAATATCAGTTATCCTTTGCAGGTAAAATGGTTCTCGGCTTTTATCAATTTCAACGGTTATTACAGTCATTACCAGGCCGACTTTGGCGGCGGCAACAGAACTATTAATCTTGATGTATTCGCTTATAACATTTTTGCGCAAAACAGTTTTGACCTGGGCAAAGGATGGAAAGGCGAACTCAGCGGATGGTACGCATCGCCTTCCATCTGGGGCGGCACTTTTGAAAGCAGGGCCATGTGGAATGTGGACATGGGGATGCAAAAATCTTTGTTCGACGGGAAAGGAAACATAAAAGTGTCGGTCAGTGATGTATTTCTGGCTATGCGGTGGAAAGGCATCAGCAATTTTGCCGGGCAATATTTGGTGGCCAGCGGTGGCTGGGAAAGCCGGCAGTTCAAAGTAAACTTTACCTGGCGGTTTGGCAACAATCAGGTGAAAGCAGCCCGCCAGCGCAGTACGGCTTCGGAAGAAGAAAGCAAAAGGGTAGGCAGTGGCTCACAGGGAATCAGCCAGTAGAAAAAACTTCAATTCTGTTTTGGTGTGTGGTTTTAAAAAAACGTCCCGGCCACGTTGGGCCGGGATCGTTTTTATAAGCGGGTTTTTAACCGTTCGGTCATCTCTTTTTTCCACGACGCATAATTTTCTGCGATGATCTGCTTTCTGGCTTCTTTAACCAGCCACATATAAAATGCGAGATTGTGAATACTGGCAATGGTGAGCCCGAGTATTTCTTTTGACTTTAATAAATGACGCAGGTAGGCCTTGGAGTAAACCCTGCTGGTATCGCAATCCATTTCCTCATCAATGGGTGAAAAATCGTGTTCCCATTTTTTATTATCGATATTGATAACGCCATTTGAGGTAAATAACATTGCATTTCTTCCGTTTCGGGTGGGCATCACGCAATCAAACATATCCACTCCCATGCCGATACATTCAAGAATATTCCACGGCGTACCCACCCCCATCAGGTAGCGGGGTTTTTCTTTTGGCAAATGATCGCAGCACCAGTGGCATATCTCGTACATTTTTTCTTCGGGTTCGCCTACGCTTAATCCGCCGATGGCGTTTCCCGGCGCATTTTTTGACACAATGTATTCACAGGATTGTCTTCTCAGGTCTTTGAAAGTACCGCCCTGTACGATGGGAAAAAGATTTTGTGTATATCCGTATTTATCTTTTGAAGAATTAAATTGGTAAAAACAACGGTCGAGCCAGCGATGGGTAAGCTCCATTGATTTTTTGGCATAATGATGATCGCTGCCGCCGGGCGGGCATTCGTCAAAAGCCATAACGATGTCGGCGCCGATGCTGCGCTGAATATCTATTACATTTTCCGGCGTAAAGAGGTGCTTGCTTCCGTCGATATGGCTTTGAAAAGTAACTCCTTCCTCCTTTATCTTTCGGGTTCCTGATAAAGAAAAAACCTGGTAACCGCCGCTGTCGGTGAGAATCGGTTTTTCCCAGCCGATAAACTTGTGCAGACCGCCCGCCTGCTCAAAGGTTTCAATACCTGGCCGCAGATAAAGATGATACGTGTTGCCAAGAATGATCTGCGCCTTCACTTCGTACTGTAATTGCTGCTGGGTTACTGCTTTCACACTGCCCGCTGTACCCACCGGCATGAAGACGGGTGTTTCAATAGCCCCATGATCCGTAACAAGCCTGCCTGCCCGGGCACCGGAACTTTTATCTGTTGCCTGAATTTTAAATTGCAATGATGACATCGGGGTGCAAGATAAAGGATGGAAGGCTTCAGGGAATTGGTAAAAAAAATTGGTCAGAAAATATTTTTCCTTAAATTCATTATGCATTTAATGAGTCTTGTGTATCATTAATACAGATGAACGGAAACCTTTAACCAGGACTTGTCTTATGACCCGATTCTTAAAAAGGAATCTTCCTCTTCTTATCCTCCTGTTAATTGTTTTTATTGGTGTGTTTATTGCGTGCCGGCGTAACTTGGATCGTTCTTTTGAACGCGATTATGAAAAGCAGTTCTTCTCTGTTCCTGCCAACACAAATGCGGTGGTTAAGGATATTGCAGAAAAAATTTATCAGCAAAACCAACGATATCGGTTTGTAAATGACTTAGTAAAAAGGATTGGCTTCCCGCATTGGGATAAATCAGCCGTTTCCAGGACCAGCAATTCAACTGCCCTGACAAGAACTGACAGCGGCGATACACAGTATGTTTTTATCCCGTTTGTGAAAGAAACCGGAAATACGGTTAATTCAATTCTGGCCATAAAAATAACTCCCGATAAAGCGCTGTACAAACTGGTATTATAAAGAAGCATATTCATTATACGGTTTTGATTATGCTGATACCACCAAGACACATGCACGGGGAATAATGACAATGTTCGCTTATTTCAACAAAGCCATTTTTGGATATGAGGAATATCTCATAAAAGACCAGAAACTTCTGAACCAGGCAGACCTGCAGGCTTTAGCATCACGAAATCTGAATTTTTCAACAGCAAAAGTCTATTTTAATATTAAGGATACGAGTATGCAGAACTGCGAATACTGCAGTTTAGGTGTTTGTAGTGTGATTGCTGTATGCTTTGTGCCGAACGGTTCACAACCCTGCCAAACCTGTGATGCGCAATGCACTTATTTCGCAGGATATTCACCCTGCTGGAGTTCATACGTGGGGACTATATTCGAGCAGGATCCATTTGTTGTGGAAGGGGACAATGGCACAGGGGGACTTCCTAGCGGCTGGTGGGAAGCTCCTTGTGAAGAAGACCTTTCGGGCAATGGCCGCGAAGACCCTTGTGACGGGTTGCCGGGATGGGAGCCAGTAGTGGCTGTTGGCGGTGGAGGTGGGGGATATTCGACTTTTGGTTCCGCGTATTTTAACAACTGGAATATTACATTAAACGATCAAATTAAAATCCAATATTGGAAAGATCACAATAATATTGACACTATTGATTTTAATGCAGATACTTTGGCGTTAGATAGCTGTCGGCGTGAGATATTGAGAAAACTAATAAATGAAACTGACTCATCTTCTTTGGGCAGATTATTCGTGCAATTAGATAAAGCAGCTGGCTTATCCCCCAGCATTGACAAATTTAAAATTCAGTTTTTTTCTGAGCCTTTAGCAGATAACGATGCTCAAACAGCGCATCCATTTTACGATCCCAGCATAAACACATTTGAAGCAGATATAATTCTTGACTCTCTCACAGCATTACAGGCGACAGATTTATTCATTGCTGCTAACTTTATCCATGAGATGATCCATGCCTATATGGGTTATATCTGGTTCAAACATCATGCAGGAGCCACCATCCAACAGTTCAATAACCTCGGATATGATCAGATATTCAATAATTACGTTGATACTCTTCTCCATATTGATAGCATTGGCGGGAATACATATCCATTAATCACTAATTCTTACCAGCATAATTATATGGCAAATAAATTACTTGACCGGATGGCTTCTATCTTAGAGGCTTATGACAACAGCCGAATTCCTGATATACGGTATTATTGGTACATTATCTGGGTAGGATTAGCCAGAAAACAAGTTAAAGTTTGGTATTACCTCTGGCCCAACTGGAATGGCGATACACCTATTTGGCCACCAACAAATCCTTCTCCATCAGAAGATAGTACACGAGGTCTTAAATATGCTTTAACCCTTTCAAGGATAGATTCGATTTATAATAAGGTAATAAGCAATGAATATACTGCAAATCCGGATGCAAAAGGTAAAAGGCCAATTATTGGGGGTTGTTATTAACCTAACAAAAAAATAGAAATATGTGCTTAATAAAATCATTAAATAAGGCTATCCTCTTTGTGATGATACTTATTGGAGGGAAAGAAAAACTATTGGGGAATAGTTTTGTCTTTGACAACTCCATTCCATTTAAAATGACCATTGGCTATAGCACATCAGCTACAGAAATCAAATGCATTATAATAAACCTATTATATGAGAAAGAATTTAAATTTTCCAATAAAAGAGTTGTTAAGCCATTTGTTGTTTTTAAGTTTTTTTATCGGGGCAGAATTGACCCCTTGATTGAAATTAAACCAACAGATTTCGAGTTAAACAGCCTCATTCCATTCTCAAGCTATTTGTCTGATAAGATAATTCCTCTTTTAGCAGAGGATATGACTGTAAATATCACCAACTTACGTTCGCCTGTGCTTTATACTTACCAAGTCAATTCAGATACTTTTACCTTTAAATATGAGGGAAATTGGTACAGAGTTACTGATAAGCATATTCAGGAGTACTTTAATATTAGTACTTATACACAAGATTTTGCTTACCAGTCCAGTGGCTCCCTGATTAATTTAAATGCCATAAGCTCAACTGTTTCCTTTCATAAAGATAGCTATCAAGATAGTGCTTACTTTTTAGTAAACAATGAACTGCCAAAATATCATAATTTATACCTAATAAAAAAATCTGATTCAGCTTATTTTTTCATAAAGAATATGTATTTAGGAGGAGGGTGGAATGATTATATTTTATTTGAATTTAACCCAAAAAAAGGCGTAACAATGTTTCGATCAAAATATATTAGTACCCAAAACACAAGAATAAAAGAAAACAAGGCTAAGCCGCTTAATGTAGGAGAAGATTATTTAACTTTTCGTCTATCATCTTTTTAATGGCTAGTAAAAGTTTTGGATATTGAGATATTACAGATGTGTTGAAAAAGACAACCATTATTTCTGTTTCAAGGATTATAAAAATTATTTAGCGTAATATCGAATTTAACAGGATAAAGTTTTATAGTACGAGGGTTTTTGTCAAAGAGCCTCCGTTTTGACTTACCCTCTCCCATTTATCAACAATTGTGAAATTATTTCTGCAGCAAAGAACTGCGCCAGTGCTTAATTTCGCAGGTTTGAGCATTTGTTTATGGATTTAACCGGACTACTGCAGCACGGGTGGGGAGCAATCGTTATTCTTGCCGCACTTGTTACACTGATCCAGCTTTTTTACTACCTGTATTTTTACAGCCGGCTGGCATTCTACTCAAAACCGCAACGCGACCGTATGCAGCAGCACCCGGTAAGCGTCATTATCTGCGCCCGGGATGAGGATGAAAATATTGCCCGCAACCTTCCGGGAGTGCTCGTACAAAACTATCCTACCACTCACCAGGTAATTGCCGTTAATGATAACTCGGTTGATGATTCCAAGTATATTCTGCAGGAGCTAAAAAAAACCTTTAAAGATAAACTGCAGGTTATCGAGCTTACGCAGGAGGCTAAACTGATTTCGGGAAAAAAATATCCGCTGTCCATCGGTATTAAGGAAGCCAGACACGAGATCGTTTTGCTGACGGATGCCGACTGCGTTCCGGCCAGCGAATTCTGGATACAGAAAATGCAGGAAGCCTATGATGAAAATACAGAGATTGTGCTGGGCTACGGAGCCTATCATAAAAAAAGGGGGCTGCTGAATAAACTGATCCGGTTCGAAACATTCCATTCGGCTTTACAATACCTTTCGTTTGCGCTGGCCGGTAAGCCCTACATGGGCGTAGGCCGCAATCTTTCGTACAAGAAAAGTGTTTTCCTGAAAAACAAAGGATTTTCTTCCATCAATCATATTCCCGGCGGTGACGACGACCTTTTTGTGAATAAAGTGGCAAACAAACGGAACACCGCAGTGGTGATTGATGAAGACGCCTTTACCCTTTCTTATCCGAAGCCCACGTGGAAGGCCTGGCTGAAACAAAAAAACCGTCATTACTCCACGGCCCGGTATTACCGGCGCGGGCATAAACTATTATTGGGTCTTTATTCCATTACTTATTTTCTTTTTTATCCCCTGCTGGTACTTACAGCACTGTTTTACAACTGGCAGGTGGCCCTGATCCTTTTCGGCGCACGGTTCATTGTGCAGGCGGTTATTTTTTGGGGGGCCATGAAAAAGTTAAAAGAAAATGATCTGTGGCCCTGGTTTTTGTTTTTCGATATCTGGATGTTTTTTTATTATATCATTTTTGTACCGGCATTATGGAGGCGCCCCCACAAAAACTGGTAATGCCCAAGGGATATGCAGCTTATTTTTAATTATTTTTCAGGGTTCACTCCCCAACAGATAAGTCAGCTCAGCGCTCTTGAACCTCTCTATAAAGAATGGAACAGCCGGATCAATGTAATTTCCCGCCAGGATATCGATCATTTGTACGAAAAGCATGTGCTGCATTCACTTTCCATTGCCGCAGTTTTTGAATTTCTGCCCGGTACACAAATTATTGACATAGGAACAGGAGGTGGTTTTCCTGGTATTCCGCTGGCTATTTATTATCCCGAAGTGCAGTTTCACCTGGTGGACAGTATTGGCAAAAAACTGAAGGTGGTTAATGCCATTGCCGAGGAAACCGGATTAAAAAATATTACCACACAACATATACGTGCCGAGGAAATCAAAGGGAGAAAATTCGACTTTGCTGTTTCGAGGGCCGTAGCTCCGCTGAAAGATCTCTGGAAATGGAGTAAACCCCTTTTAAAAGCGGTAAATAAAAAAACGGAAGCCCCCACCTCCGGCCTGATTTGCCTGAAAGGAGGCGACCTGTCAAAGGAAATAAGCGAAAGCAGAACCCGGCCGCGGGTATACGAGATCCATCATATGTTTAAAGAGCCTTTTTTTACAGATAAATACATTATCCACGTTCCTGTCTGATGCAGAAAATACCACTTAGTGGTATTGTCAATATTTGTACGAATCAGGACCTTTGAGCCATGAAAGAAATAAAGGTATGCATAGTGGATGATAACCGCGAAATCAGGGATGCTCTGGAAGAGATCATTACCATGTCAGACGGCTACAATTGTATTGGCACCATGGGTACTGCTCAGGAAGCGCTACAGAAGATACCGGTGCTTAGGCCTGATGTGGTTTTAATGGATATAAATCTGGGAACCGATGAAACAGGGATCGATTGTGTAAGAGAACTGAAGCCCAAAATACCGGAAACGAATTTTATGATGTGTACTGTTTATGAAGAAGATGAAAAGATTTTTGAAGCGCTGAGGGCAGGCGCCAGCGGTTACATATTGAAGAAAACCGCCCCGCAAAAAATGCTGGAAGCGATCCGCGATCTGAACGAAGGCGGTGCACCCATGAGCAGCCTTATAGCCCGCAAAGTGGTATTTGCGTTTCAAAGCAAACCTGCTGTATCAGACCCGGCAGGGATAGACGATTTGTCGAACCGAGAAAAAGAAATTCTTGAATTATTATCCCGGGGATTGACATATAAGGAAATTGCGGCTGAGCTATTCATCAGCCAGGAAACTGTACGCAAGCACGTATACCATATTTACGAAAAACTTCATGTAAACAACCGGGTGGCAGCCGTAAACCGGTTTTTTGGCAGAAATTCCTCCTGATTAAGCGTTTTCACTTAGTCCAAATAATTAAAAATACCACTTTCGTGGTATTGGGTGCCATTACTCTCTGTAATACTTTTACTTGCAAATCAGAAGTTCAGGCCGTAAGTACAACCATTAATCTTTACCTTATCTGCAAAAAAAAACGGGCCATAATCAAAAACAGGAACCCCTCTGCGAGGGGTTTTTCGTTAGTAACCAGGCCACTTTAGTTCAAGTTTATTGTTTTTTTGATCTATATCCGCCATGCGCTGGCTGGGATCGATTTCAACCAAAACAAGATCTGTAAGCTTTCGGGTCGTTTCAATAACATAAGTGGGGTGAGTCCATTTCCATGGTTCATATACTTTTCTTACTACCGACTTGTTTTCGTCAGGTTTTTGTCCGAACATCAGGTACATAGGTATATAATGCAGTTCTTTGGAACCATCCTTAAATGTAAGCTGAAGATCAACTGGCATCGGGGTAAGGCCTGTGTTGCGAATTCTCACTTTTGTTTTGCCGCCTTCTTCCCACAGGCTGTCAATGGCATAATCGATGGTTTTGGTGGAATACACCCAATATTCTTTATACCAGTCAAGCTTCATTCCGCTTATTTTTTCCGACAACCGGATAAAATCATGAACATTGGGATGCTTGTATTTCCATTGTTTGTAATATTCAATAAGTATCTTATCTCTTACATCACTGCCTACTATATAACCCAATTGCTCCAGAAAAACCGCCCCTTTGGAATAGGCAGCACTGCCATAGGCGGCATTTGTATTAAAATGATCGGCATGGGTTGTCAGCGGCTCTTCCAGCTCACTTTTTGCAAGACTGTAGTATCCGTCATAGCTTCCTTTGTATGCAAATCCGGTGTCGGCCCTTAAAAAAGCCATAACCCTGTCATCGGCATAACTGGTGAATCCCTCGTCCATCCAGGCATACAGCGATTCATTGGTGCCCAGTATGCCATGATACCAGTTATGCATCCATTCGTGCAGCCAGGCGCCGGGGCTGGCCAGCAGAGTGGCCATGGGATACTCCATTCCCCCATCACCGCCATGAATAAACGAGTACTGATTATAGGTATAGGGGCCAAAGGTTTTTTCTATAAAGGGCAAAGCTTTTTCAGCATCATCCAGTATCTTTTCCCATACCCGTGTATTGGACACCGATTTATCGTACAATAAATGAAAGGTGAGATTATCCCGCACTTTCCGGCTCAGGTGAACGTAATCGGGATCGGCTGCCCACATAAAATCGTGTACATTGGGAGCGGTAAAATGCCAGGTCAATTTATTGCCGGGCGGTCTTTTTACAATAGCTCCGGGTTTTTCATAACCATACCCGATCTGGTCTGCATTCTGAAGATAGCCGGTACCGCCGAGAATATAATTCTTGTCGATAGCTATTTTTACATCAAAATCGCCCCACACTCCGTAAAATTCCCTGCCTACATAAGGGGTAGGATGCCAGCCTTCATAATCGTACTCACAAAGTTTGGGATACCACTGGCTCATGGAATATCGTACATTGGTTCTCGGATTATCTCTTCCGCTTCTGCGAATTTGCAACGGCACCTGTGCTTCAAAATCCATATCAAATACAACCTTTGTCTTTGGTAAAATTGGCCTGTCAAGTGTAACTTCCAGTATTGTTTCCAGCGCCTTGAAAGTTTGAGGTCTCCCGTTCATCTTTAACGAAATGATCTTCTGGTACCCGATTTCATCCTCTTTCAGTTTTGATATTCTGTCCTGTACCCTCGGATCCCAGTCGGGTCTGTTTCCGATTCGTATACTTCCCTGCCGGCGGCTTCTTTCATCCATCATACTGCCCGGCTGAAAGGCATTGAAGTAGAGGTGATAAAAAACCCTTGAAAGTGTGTCGGGCGAATTGTTCCAATACTCCAGCTTTTGTTTACCTGTAAACCGATTGGTCTGCACATTCATATCAATCTCCATCGTGTATTTTACTTTTTGCTGCCATCGGTCAGGTTGCGTTAGTGCAAGAAGAGGAAAGAATAAAACCAGTGTGGCGATGCTGTTTTTCATTATTAAATAGTTTAGTGAAAACTCAGGTTAATCTGTAAATTTCGCCAAAAGAAGGAAATACAAAAACAAAAATTAACCGGAGGTCATGCATTTATTTTGTATGGTAAACAGACATACAGGCGGGCTGAGATGGTTGCACAAGTGAAGTGTTTTGCCAATGGATATAAAAACCAAAAAGCAGAAGATAACTTCATCAATAAACCTCAATCTTTTGCCTGATATATGATCCTAAAATGAAAAATCGTATCCGCACAAAATAACAATCGGACGGGCAGAGTGAATTTGCTGAAACAGCTCCCTGATTTTTAACCCTATTTTAAAAAAAAGGAAAATACAACATCAAAACTATTCTGTAACCGCTGGTATCAAAGCGTAACGGAAGTTCTGACCAGTCGTCCTTTTTCATTAAAAAATAAATATTTTTTCTGCAGATCATTTTTTTTCACCCGAAGACGATATTGCTCTACATTGCCGGGAAGATACAAGATCACGGTTTCGTCTACTTCCCAATCATCGCCGGCGTATTTGCTCTTTTCAAAACCGTCCATTACTTCATGGGGTAATTTTTCAAACTCCCATACTTTTTCGCTTCCTTTCCAGATTCCTTTATTCGAGTAGGTGGCCATCATCTGATCGCCATCGAGCTCAAAATGTACCTGTATCTTCACCACATAATCTTTAAAATCTATTTTTGAAGCTTTGGGGTACTGGTTGGTAAAATGAAGTTCAACAATCTCCGGAATTTCTCTGACCTGCGCAGATAAAAGAAGGGGAAAAACAACAAAAAGAAGCATCACGGGTTTTTTCATAAACTATTTTTTCTTTGCTTTCTGCAAATTTGATACTGAAATATCAATTAATGATACCCGGTTCTAACTTTTATGGATTTCTTATCATTTTTGTTTTCCGCCAACAATGATAACAATCTCACCTTTCACGCCGGTTTTTGTATAATGCTCGCAAACTTCTTCAAGCGTACCTCTTTTGTTCTCTTCAAACATTTTTGTTAGTTCGCGGCTGACACAACATGGCCTTTTTCTGCCGAAATAGTGCATGAACTCTTCCAGCGTTTTCACCAGCCGGACAGGCGACTCGTAAAAAATCATGGTTCTTTCTTCTTCGGCCAGTTTTTGCAAAAGAGTTTGCCTTCCTTTTTTTAGCGGTAAAAAACCTTCGAACACAAAGCGGTTGGCAGGAATGCCGCTGTTGATAAGCGCCGGGATAAATGCGGTAGCTCCGGGCAGGCATTCAACCGTAATCCCGGTTTTAATACATTCCCGAATCAGCAAAAAGGCAGGGTCCGATATGCCCGGTGTGCCGGCATCAGTTACCAGTGCCATTTTTTTTCCTTCGAGCAACTGACTCACCAGATGATGCAATACCTTATGTTCGTTGTGCTGATGGTACGGGGTAAGCGGTTTTGAGATTTCATAATGCCGGAGCAGGTGTGATGTGGTACGGGTATCTTCGGCAAGTATAAGATCAGCCTCTTTTAATAATTCCAGTGCACGAAGCGTAATGTCTTTTAAATTGCCGATAGGGGAAGGAACAAGGTAAAGCCATCCGGTTGTCCCCTTAACAGAGGTGCCCGGATTGCTACTGCCCTCAGCCTGATGTTGACCATTCAATTTTCGCAATAATTGATTTGAATGAAATCCCGGTAACTTTTCTTCAAAGGCCGGGGAATTCAATTTCAAAATATTCCATTACCGGATTGGCCAGTAATTTTTTGCATGCATCTTCAGCAATGGCCCTCGCTTTTTCCGGAGAATCGGCATTTACCTGCAGCGTTATATTTTTTCCGATCCGCACATCTTCTACAGCAGTCAATCCGAGATTTCTTAAACCGCCCATCACCGCTTTTCCCTGCGGGTCAAGCAGGTCTTTGAGCGGCATCACTTTTATCTGAACCGTATAGGTCATGTAATTTTATTTTTGAAAGCCAAAGATACAAGGATATAGACTACCAATACGACGGGTATCGCCAGCCATTGCAATGTAAACGCTGCCGCAAAGGTTACCAGTATCAAAAAGACGGCTGGTATATTGTTTTTTACCGAATAATCCCTGAACTTGAGGCTGAGCATCGGCAGACCTGAAAGCATCAGAAGCGTAAACATCAATATTACACCGTACAAAAACCATTTATTTAAAAAAAGCAGCTGCAGATTCATTGTTTCAAACCAAATAATCAGCGGAAAAGATGCAATTGTAATTCCCGCAGCCGGTGTGGGCAGCCCCTTGAAGGAATATTGCTGATCATCCGACAAATTGAATTTGGCCAGCCGCCATGCTGCCGCACAGGGAATGAGCAATGCCGGCAGCAGTGCGGCTATGGAAACATCCAGTCCGTTTTCTTCTCTGGCAAAACTGATGCGCAGCAGCTGGTAAAGGATCATTCCCGGGGCCGTACCGAAGCTTACAACATCGGCCAGCGAATCCAGTTGTTTACCCATGAGAGAGGTTGCCTTGAAAAAACGGGCCACAAAACCATCCAGAAAATCGATAACCGCGGCAGCAAAAATGAAAAGCGAACCCATTGCTATCCGCTCGGGAAGAATCACTGAACTGTACCCCAGATTGTCAATATAGGCTATTGCTTGTCCCGGCTGCAAAATAAAAATAATTGCCAGCGATCCGCAGATGAGATTTAATAATGTAAAGAAATTGGGAATGTTCTTCATTGCGGAAAGATAAATCTTATTTCTTCATCAGCGCTTCTATATCTTCTGCCGTAACCGGAATATTTTGCATCAGGTCCTTATTGCCGTTGCGGGTAATCCATACATTGTTTTCAATACGTACCCCCATCTGCTCTTCCTCAATGTAAATACCGGGCTCCACCGTAAACAGCATACCGGTTTGGATAGGCTCTGTACGCGTACCCAGATCGTGTACATCCACTCCCAGATGATGAGAGATGCCGTGATATAAATATTTCCGGTAGGCCCTGTTTTCCGGATCTTCATTTTTTACATCCGATTTTTTCAACAATCCGATTTTTAAAAATATCCGCGTGGCCTCCTCTCCTACTTTTTCGGTATAATCTACTATTGAGATTCCCGGCTTCAGCAAACTCTTCGCATAATCATGCAAATGAAGACAGGCATTGTAAACTATTTTTTGCCGGCGGCTGAATTTTCCGTTTACCGGTACTGTTCTGGTAAGATCGGCGCAATAACCGCTATACTCTGCGCCAAAATCCATCAGCACCAGTTCGCCATCTTTGCATACTTCGTTATTGCTGATATAATGCAATGTTCTGGCCCTGTCGCCTCCTGCAATTATAGAAGCGTATGCGGGAACCGATTTCTGTGAAAGAAAAGCATGCCATATTTCTGCCTCAATCTCGTTTTCGTAAACCCCGGGATGAATAAATTTCAATAAGCGCCTGAAAGCAACTTCCGTAATGTCAATTGCCTTTTGCAATACAGCAACCTCCGCCGCTGTTTTTACTCCTCTCAGCTCCTTCATGATTTTTGCAATTCTTTCGTACCGGTGCAAAGGGTAGCGGGCTTTCATTTCATCCGCAAAGCGGTAATCTCTTGTTCGTATCAGGCTGGCTTTACGATCATTTTCATTGGTGTCGAGGTAAATGGTATCGGCAAGATGAATCCACTGCTGCAGCAGGGGGTCAATACCATCCAGCCATACGATGGTTTGAATACCGCTGATGGCTTGCGCTTCGCTGACGCGTAACCGCTTCCCGTCCCATTTCTCTTTTAATTCGTTGGGGCGTACCAGCACCAGCACTTCGCGGTATTTGGGATCCGGGTTATCGGGAAAAAGAATGACCATGCTGTCTTCCTGCGTAATACCGCTGAGCCAGAAGAGATCGCTGTTTTGTTTAAAGGGGTAAAGAGCATCGCCGTTTACAGGCATTTCATCGTTGCTCACAAAAATGGCAATTGAGTTCTTCTGCATTGCTTTTAAAAAGCGCTTACGATTTTCCGTAAACAGTTTCGGATTGGGTTCATTGTACCTCATGAATCACTTTTTTTGGTGCATTGCGGTGCCTTTCACCTGTGTAAAAAGGTAAATATAAAATATATATTCCAATGAAAAAGTAAGAAAGCGCCTTTTGAAACCGAATATCGTTTTCTGATTGAGATTGTTTACGCAGCCGGCCGGGAAAAAAGTTTTTTCCAACACGGGATCCGGCAAAAAAGTCCGGTACAAAAAATCATATTGTTTAAAAAAAACATAAAAAGATACGAAGCGGGTTTTCTTTAACGTTGATTGTGGTAAATTGATTTTATGAATTTCCGGAAGTGGCTTTTCCCGGCAATACTATTTATAAGTGCACCTTTTGTACTATCCTACACGCAAAACGACTCTGATGATTTTATCGACTGGAGCGCTGACCGGAAACTGCGTTGGGATGATTTTAAGGGCACTCCGGAAACAGGATCAGACAGAGCAGCACTGAGTTCCATACTCATCCATGTGGACTTCAGCTTTTCAAATAATAATTTCAAATGGAAGATTACCTGCCGCTTCAGTAAGAAAAAATCATGGGCACGTTCAAAAACCGATTACATCCTCAGCCACGAGCAGGCCCACTTTGACATTACCGAAGTACATGCCCGCAAACTACACCAGCGGCTAAGCCAATATACCTTTAATCAAAAAACCTATCAGAAAGATCTGCAACAGATATATCAGGGCATTGTAAAAGAGGAAAATGAAATGCAGACTGCGTACGACTCCGAAACCAATCACAGCATCAATAAAGACAAGCAGGCGGAGTGGCTGATAAAAGTGAGCAGGCTGCTGGATGAAACAAAAGAGTTTGCAGACTATAAAAATTAAAACAATCCATACAGCTGGCTGTCTATTTTCTGGATGATTTCGCCGAGATGCTCTTCGTTTTCCGGGAATTTATTTTTATCAACATCAATGATCAGCAATTGCCCTTCTTTATAGCCTTCGATCCATTTGTTGTAATACTCATTGAGCCGCTTCAGGTAATCAAGCCGGATGTTCTCTTCATACTCTCTTCCTCTTTTCTGTATCTGCCCCACCAGAGTAGGCACCGACGCTTTAAGGTAGATAAGCATATCGGGCGGCTTTATCATTTGTTTCAGCGTTTGAAAAAAATGAAAGTAGTTGTCAAAATCCCTTTTACTCATTAGCCCCATTTCATGCAGGTTAGGGGCAAAAATGTGGGCGTCTTCGTAAATGGTGCGGTCTTGTATCACCGTTTCGGTTCCCTTCTGAATATCCACTAACTGGCGCAGGCGGCTGTTCAGAAAAAAGATCTGAAGATTAAAGCTCCAGCGGGGCATGTCTTCATAAAAATCGTAGAGGTAGGGATTGTGATCCACATCTTCAAACTGAGGTATCCATTTGTAATGCTTGGCCAGCAGTTCGGTCAGCGTGGTTTTTCCGGCGCCGATGTTTCCGGCTACTGCGATGTGTTTTGGTTTTGGTTTTACTTTTGCCATGGCCCCTGTGTTCTGATAAAGAGGAATTTTAAAGGTTTAAGATCAGGAATTACGATAAAAGTATTGATTTCTGCATAAAAAAAATTTTTTTACCCCCCTGACCGGCCGGTAGCAAAATAGTTCAGCCCCATGGCGTCTCTTACCAGCTGCATGGTGGCCGCGGCGCTGCGGCGGGCTTTTTCGGCCCCTTTTTTCATCACTTCTTCCAGGTATTTTTCATTGCGTAGAATGGCGTTTACTTTTTCTCTCACAGGAGAAATAAATTTCACCATGTCGTCGCCCAACTGCTTTTTCATATCACCATAACGGATGGTGCAGCTATTATAATCGTCTTCAAACTTCTTTACTATCCCGGGCTGGCTCACCAGCCGCATAAGCAGAAAAATATTTTCCACTTCGGCAGATCTGGCAGCATTCATTTCTTTGGGGCCAGCATCCATCTTTGCCTTTTTTATTTTTTCCCGTATCAGGTCATCGCTATCGGAAAGGTACAGAGTGGCGTACTGGTTTTCGCTTTTACTCATTTTTCCTTTTCCATCGAGGCTGGGAATTTTTATCAGTTCTTCGCCAAAATTAAATGCCTGCGGTTCAGGAAAAATAGCACCATACCGGTGGTTGAACCGGTTCGCAAAGTTGCGGGCCATTTCGAGATGCTGCTCCTGATCTTTTCCTACCGGCACATAGGATGCCCGGTGCAGAAGAATATCGGCAGTTTGCAGTACGGGATATGTCAGCAGACCTGCATTTACATTATCGGGCTGCTGCCTCACTTTATCTTTAAATGTAGTTGTTTTTTCCAGCTCACCTTTGTAAGCCAGCATATTCAGATACAGATAGAGTTCGGAAGTTTCGGGTAAATGGCTTTGGCAATACAATGCCACTTTTTCGGGATCGAGCCCGCAGGCAATGTGTTCGGCCAGCACCCGGTGTACATTTTGCTTCAGTTCGCTGGTATCGGGGTGGGTGGTCAGCGAGTGTAGATCGGCTATCATAAAATAACATTCATACTCCTCCTGCATACGCACATAATTGCGAACCGCCCCGAAATAATTACCAAGATGAAGGTACCCCGTAGGACGAATACCGCTCATAACAATCGCTTTCTTCTTTTCCATTCCCTTATTTTTTCAATGAGGAGGGCGAAGATAATCAGTTTAAGTCAGAGTCGGGAGCCAGAAGTAGTTAACCCTATTTACCCGTTACTACTTAAATAAATGTGGTTTATTGCTGACTTCCGGTTCCTGACTCCGGAGGCAAAAAGCTATATTTGTTAAATGGAAGTGACCGGCGAAATGATTGACAAACTGGCCCATCTGGCCCGGCTGCGGTTTGATGCAGAGGAAAAGCAGGAAATTAAAAAAGACCTGCAACGGATGATCCAATTTGTAAATAAGCTGAATGAGGTAGATACCGCAGGCGTACAGCCACTTTTGCATATGACGGAAGAAGTAAATATGCTGCGCGAAGATGAAGTAAAAGGATCCATCGGCCGTCAGGATGCACTTAAAAATGCACCTTTACATGATGAAAAGTTTTTTAAAGTACCTAAAGTGATAAAAAACCCTGTTTCCCTGAAAGGGGAACCGCCTTCAGGCAGTTCTTCCTCATCAGCGTAGTGTACAACAATAATGAAGGATGCTCTCTACCCGGTTTAATCATCCGGCCATGCTTTGTTAATAAAACAAGCGGAAAGGAAAAATACAACAGGGGATCGCAGAAGAAAACATAAAATATTTTATACCTGCATGAATGAACTAAATCAAAAAAGAAACTTTCAGAATATCCCTTCCGGGCTCAGGGGCATTATTCATCTTGAAGACATCCGCAAAAGTTACTTTATGGGCCGTATGGAACTACCGGTGCTGAAAGGCATTTCGCTGGATATTTTTAAGAACGAATATGTGGCGCTGATGGGGCCTTCGGGCTCCGGCAAAAGCACGTTGATGAATATCATCGGCTGCCTCGATACACCTACCGGCGGCAAATATGTGCTTAACGAAAATGATGTGAGCCAGATGGAGGACAACGATCTGGCCGAAGTACGCAATAAAGAAATCGGCTTTGTATTTCAACAGTTCAATCTGTTGCCCCGGCTTACCGCGGCAGAAAATGTAGCGCTGCCCCTGGTGTATGCCGGTATGAGCAAAAAACAAAGAGAAGAAAAAGCAATGCATGTGCTGGAACTGGTAAACCTTACGGATCGCCACCATCACAAACCGAATGAACTGAGCGGCGGCCAATGCCAGCGGGTGGCTATTGCCCGTGCACTGGTCAATAACCCTTCCATCATTCTGGCCGATGAACCCACCGGCAACCTTGATACCAAAACATCGTACGAGATCATGGAAATATTCAACCGGATACACGAAGCCGGAAATACCATTGTTCTGGTAACTCACGAGGAAGATATAGCCAACCATGCCCACCGTATTGTGCGGCTGAGGGACGGCATTGTGGAAAGCGACAAAAAAAATGAAAATGTGGGCATGTACACGCATCATTGACGGTAAAAAATTTACCTCCGCACCCGTTTATTATGATCCTTCTTTACTGAAATTTGTTGTACTTCTATACCCGGCCTGAAATGTCAATGAAAATTTATACTAAAACGGGAGATAAAGGAACCACATCGCTGATCGGCGGAACCAAGGTGTCAAAATCGCACCGCCGCATCGAAGCCTACGGAACCATTGATGAACTCAACTCCTTTACCGGCCTTTGTATAGATCATTTAAAAGCAAACAATATAGCCAGTGTTCTTGTACATGTGCAGGATCGGTTATTTACCATCGGCTCTGCACTGGCAGCTGACCCGCAGAAAAATACAAAACTGAAAATTCCCGATCTGTATGAAGCAGATGTGACACTGCTGGAAAAAGAAATCGATGCAATGAACGAAACACTACCTGCCATGAAATCATTTGTTCTTCCCGGCGGGCATGTTGCCGTTTCCACACTTCATATAGCCAGATGCGTATGCCGGCGGGCGGAGCGTTGCTGTGTACGGTTAAATAAAAAAGGAGAGCCGGCGGATCCGCTTATAATAAAATATCTTAACCGGCTGAGTGATTATTTTTTTGTGCTTGCCCGGTATGCCGCACACAAACTGGAAGCAGAAGAAATTCCGTGGAAACCAAGAATGTAATTTCTTCAGGCCGGCGGGTTTAAAATTTTTCCATCTTTCATATGCAGTACACGGTCGCTGAGTTTTGCCAGTTCTTCATTGTGGGTTACAATGAGAAAAGTTTGTTTGAATGTATCTCTTAACTTAAAAAACAACTCATGCATTTCTTTGGCGTTGGCGCTGTCGAGGTTGCCGGTAGGTTCATCGGCGAAAATAATATCAGGATCATTAATCAACGCCCGGGCTACGGCTACTCTTTGCTGCTCACCGCCCGATAACTGGTTCGGTTTATTTCCCATGCGGTGCCTGAGCCCGAGGTGCTCCAAAAGTTTTTCAGCCTTAGCTTTTACTTCCGTCTTTCTTTTATCTGCCAGCCAGCCGGGTATACATACATTTTCAAGGGCAGTAAACTCAGGCAGCAAATGATGAAACTGAAAAACAAATCCGATGTGTTTGTTTCTGAATGCCGAAAGCTTACTGGCCGAAAGTAACCCGATCCGTGTGCCGTTGAGTTCCACTTCGCCATGGTCTGCTTTGTCGAGCGTACCCAGAATATGAAGCAGGGTGCTTTTCCCGGCTCCTGAAGAGCCGACAATACTTACTATTTCTCCCCGGCTGATTTCGATATCCACTCCTCTCAACACGACTACAGGCCCATATGCTTTATGAATATTTTTTCCGGTTAACATGCAGCGATGGCCTCCTTGTTTTAATCAAATATCTGTAAACCTGAACCATTGTCAAAATGCGGCTGTACGCAGCAGCTTTTTTTAAGAAACCATTTAAACCGCTGTTAAAACTATGGATTTGGAAAATTCGTTATTAAAGCTACATTTGCGAAAAATTTGAGGGTAGGTTCAGTTAAAATAACCCGGATTTATAAACCTTTAAACCCTTTTGAAACATGTTTTGGACCCTGGAATTAGCCTCGTATCTGGAAGACGCTCCCTGGCCAGCTACCAAAGATGAGTTGATTGATTATTCAATCAGAAGCGGTGCGCCGATTGAGGTGGTGGAGAACCTGCAGGAACTGGAAGACGAAGGCGATGTGTACGAAACTATTGAAGACATCTGGCCCGACTATCCAACACAGGATGATTTTCTGTTTAATGAAGACGAATATTAAAGCAAAGCGTTTGTAAAACTGGGAGCCGTCGCGATAATCCGGGGCGGTTTTTTTATTTACCGGCTTCTTTTCCTGCAAAAAGATAGGCCGGCCGGAGGAGGCCCCATTTTGCCAGCCTGTATTGTAAACTCACTTTTATCACCCCCAGGCCATAAATAATACTTCGCTTTATACTTATAGAAGAAGATTCGCCAAAGTATTTGGTAGGGCAGGTGATTTCAGCCACTTCAAAGCCGTTGAAAAACACCTGGGCAATAATCTGGTTATCGAAAATAAAATCATCGGAGTTGGCTTCGTAATGTACCTTTTCCAGCACCTCGCGGGAATAGGCTCTGTAGCCGGTATGATATTCGGATAACTTCTGGTTGATCATTACATTCTGAAAAAAGGTAAGCAGCCGGTTGGCTACATACTTATACCAAGGCATACCCCCTTTCAGGGCGCCTTTTCCCAAAATGCGTGAACCCAGTACAACAGGGTAAGTATTATTGGCAATAAGAAATGCCATGCTGTGAATGAGCCGGGGCGTATACTGATAATCGGGGTGCACCATAATGATTATATCTGCGCCGAGTTCGATGGCTTTGTTATAACAACTTTTCTGATTGCCTCCGTACCCCTTGTTTCTTTCATGTACCACAACGTGGCGGATACCAAGCTGCCTGGCTATCTCTACAGTATTGTCATTGCTTTTATCATCTACCAGCACCACTTCATCTACAATATCGAAAGGAATTTCCCTGTAGGTTTGCTCCAGGGTGCGGGCCGCATTATATGCAGGAAGCACGATGACCAGTTTTTTTCCCAGAATCATATTTGCCTAAAAAAGATAAATTTATTTTTCCATGGCCTCGATAACACCTGCCGTAACTCCGGTAAAAGAAAATCCGCCGTCATGAAAAAGATTCTGCATTGTCACCATACGGGTCAGGTCACTGAACATCATTACACAGTAGCTGGCGCAGTCTTCGGCGGTAGCATTTCCGAGAGGGCTCATCTTTTCGGCATAAGTTATAAAGCCATCAAAACCTTTTACGCCGCTGCCCGCCGTTGTTCGGGTAGGCGATTGTGATATGGTATTTACTCTTACTTTCTTTTTTACGCCATAATGATAACCAAAACTGCGGGCCACGCTTTCCAGCAGCGATTTTGCATCGGCCATTTCATTATAATCGGGAAATACCCGCTGCGCCGCTATATAGGTAAGCGCCACCACACTCCCCCATTCATTAATGGCATCCATATCCCAGGCAGTACGCAATACACGATGCAGGCTCATGGCCGAAATGTCAAGTGTTTTCTGGTTCCATTCGTAGTTCAATTCTGTATAATGTTTTCCCTTGCGTACATTCAGGCTCATGCCTATGGAGTGCAAAATAAAATCAACACCGCCGCCGAAGTGCTTCATGGATTCTTCAAAAAGCTTTTTCAGATCATCCATATTGGTTACATCGGCACCAATAACCGGTGCGTTAACTGTACTTGCCAGTTTATTGATCTCTCCCATCCGCAGCGCTACCGGAGCATTGGTCAGCACCAGCTCTGCCCCTTCTTCATGACACTTCAGTGCTGTTTTCCATGCAATGGACTTTTCGTCGAGAGCGCCGAAGATGATTCCTTTTTTTCCATTAAGAAGATTAAATGCCATATTCCCTGTTTTTGGGCGGTAAAAGTAAGAAGTTATTTTTTGGGTACCGGATAAATACTGAATAAAACAAAAATAAAGACGGCTGAATAAACCAGTGCAAATAATACACTCAGCAAAAAATACAAGAATACATTTTTCAGCGACTCCCGCGGACGGGTTATATTCACCAGCCACCGATTCAGATAGTAAGCCGGAATGACAACAAGAATTATAAAAAGTAAAATGCCTGCCGGGTTCAGCATACTTAAAAATAATCTGATTCTTAGCCCATCACCATTTCTTTTGCATTCGCGATAGCGGCAGCAGTAGGTTTTTCGCCGCTCAGCATTTGGGCAATGACCGTTATCCGTTCATCCGGATCAAGTTTACGGACATGGGTCTTTACAGCGTCGCCGGTTACTTCTTTATATACAAAAAAATGAGTGTCGGCCCGGGCAGCTATCTGGGGCTGGTGGGTAATGGAAATAATCTGGCGGCTGGCGGCCAGTTCTTTCATAATTATTCCTGCCTGTTTTGCGGCTTCGCCGGAAATGCCTGTGTCAATTTCATCGAATATCATCACAGGCAAATCAATGCGCCGCGCCACAAGGGATTTTATACAAAGCATAAGACGACTCAGCTCGCCGCCGCTTGCCACTTTTGCCACCGGCAGAAACTGAGTATTTTCCGGCCCGCCGCCAGAGGGTACATTGGCATTGAATAAAAACTCTACCTCATCACAGCCATATGGATTAAGTTTTGATTCAATAATATTCACTTTCAGCCGGGCATTAGGCATGCCTACCCGGCTCAGCAGTTTATTTACTTTTGTTTCCATGGGTTTTGCCTGCTTTTTCCGCCCCTCTGAAATTTCTTTTGCAAGCAATTTTGCCTGTTCAAGTAACTGATTGCTTTCTTTTTCTTTTCTGATAATTTCTTCGCCGATATCCAATACCGCCCGCAGCTTTTGCTGTAACTGATGTCTGATGGCCAGTAGTTCAGCAGTAGTCTGAACTCCGTGTTTCTTGAGCAATTTATAGCCCAATGAAAGGCGTTCATTCAGTTGTTCCATTCGCTGCGGATCGTAATGGATATTGTTTTCAAATTTTTCAAGTTCCTGCGCAATATCCTGCAGCTCTATTTGTGCTGACTGAAGACGTTGCACTATCATCGTGATATCCGGATGAAAGGAAGCATAGCTTTGCAACTGGTGCATCATGCTTTTTAACTGCTGCACCACCGGTTGTTCACTCTGCTGAAGCGCATATGCCACACCGGATAATGCGTTCTTTATTCCTTCTGCATTGCTCATCCTCTTCAGTGCAGCTTCGGTTTCTTCAATTTCATTTTCTGCAAACCCGGCATTGTCAAGTTCTTCAAACTGAAACTGGTTATAATCCTGCTCTCTGGCAAATGCGGACTGACGGCTTTTTAGTTCTTCACATTCTTTTTGAACATTTTGCCAACGGTGATATAACTGCTGGTATTGGGCAGTGAGGTCAAACTGTTCTGCCAGTGCATCCAGCACATCGCGTTGAAATGAGGTTTCGGCCAGCGATATCGTGTCAAACTGGCGGTGCAGGTCCACCAGCAAAATGCTCATATCCCTAAGCTGGTGAAGATTAACAGGTGTATCGTTGATAAAGCTTCTTGATTTTCCGCTGGCGGCTATTTCTCTACGTACCAGTATTTCATCATCGGTGTCAATATCGTTTTGTCGCAGAAAATCTTTTACCGCTTTTTTATTTTCTGCCCCGAAAAATCCCTCCACTACGCATTTCCTGTTCCTGTTAAGAAGAACAGAGGTATCGGCCCTGTCGCCAAGAATGAGACCCAGCGCACCAATGATGATTGACTTGCCCGCACCTGTTTCGCCGGTAATAACATTCATGCGGCCGGAAAATTCTATTTCCAACTCGTCAATAATGGCATAATTCTGAACAAAAAGTTTTTTCAGCATTCGCTGCAAATTAAATTTTCCTTTGCGGGCATTGAAAATAAAAAAAAACCCGGCAGATGGCCGGGGATAAATAAAAAAAAAATTTTTTATTTAATCTCTACCGAATTGTGCAGATCGGAGTCAACCAAAATGCGGCCGCAATTTTCGCAAACCATTATTTTTTTGTGCTGGCGTATTTCGCTTTGTTTTTGAGGAGGTATGGCATTAAAGCATCCGCCGCAGGCATCCCTTTCTACAGGAACTACGGCCAGCCCGTTTCTATAGCTTTTCCTGATTTTATCATAACTGGCAAGCAGGCGCTCGTCCACCATTTCGCGGGCTTGGGCGGCCAGTTTGCTGAAATGTTTTTCTTCTTTTTCGGTGGAAACAATAATTTTTTCCAGTTCTTCTTTCTTTGTGGTCAGTATACTTTCTTTAGAGGCTATTGCTTTTTTTGCTTTCTCCAGGGCCAGTGCTTTTTCAGCAATCTCTTCATTGGCATCTTTGATGTGCTTTTCGGCAAGCTTTATTTCCAGCTCCTGCATCTCCATTTCTTTGTTGATGGCCTCGAACTCGCGGTTATTCTTTACATTGGTGCTTTGCTTCTCATACTTCTTGATCAATGCCTGAGATTCTTTGATGGCTTCTTTTTTCTTCTCGATAAACTCGGTAATTCCATTGATTTCCTCTTCGATTCGGGTTTGTCTTGCGTGCAGCCCCTGAATTTCATCTTCAAGGTCGGCCACTTCCATTGGAAGTTCGCCCTTCAACACTCCAAGTTCATCAATTTTTGATTCAATTTTCTGAAGGTGTACAAGCGAAGTGAGCTTTTCTTCTACTGAATATTCTTTTACCTGTGCCATAGCTGAATACTGGGTTTGAGGTTTTACGGGTTAATACTTTTCGGAATTTTTCTGATCCGTATCAGAAATAATGCACCGGGTTGGTATTCACTTCCGTTTTAAGGACGGCAAAGGTAGGAAATTTTTCCTGCAAGATTTGCTGCAGCAATTCTATTGTAAACTGCTCCGTTTCGTAATGGCCCGGGTCGGCTATCAGCATTTTATTTTCCGCGTCAAAAAAATCATGATATTTTAAATCCGCTGTTACAAAACTGTCGGCCCCGGCTGACAAAGCCCTGGTAATCAAAAAACTGCCTGCCCCCCCGCATACTGCAACCTTTCTTATTTCTTTTCCGGTAAGTGCGGTGTGTCTCACCACGGGTGCATTTAATTTCCGTTTTAAATACACCAAGAAATCTTTTTCATGCATGGCTTCGGGTAGTTGTCCGATAATGCCGGAACCAATTCGCTTATCCGGATTGGAAAGGGAAACCACATCGTAGGCAGGCTCCTCATAGGGATGAGCTTCCACAAGCGTTTGTACAATTTTGTTTTCGAGAAAGAAGGGAAATATTACTTCTACTTTTATCTCTTTTTCCGAATGCCTTTCTCCTTTTTTGCCGACAAAAGGATTAGCTGACTCACCCGCCCTGAATGTACCCATGCCTTCTGCATTAAAGCTGCATTCGGAATAATTGCCGATATGCCCGCCACCGGCATCGAAAACAGCCGACCTTACCCGTTCCGCGTGTTCGACAGGCACAAAAGTGAAAAGTTTTTTAAGTGTATTTTCCTTAGGCAGCAGAACCGTACAATTATTCAGCCCAAGCAGCTGCGCAATTTTTCCGTTTACTCCATGCGATACATTGTCCAGATTGGTGTGCAAGGCAAAAATTGCAATGTCGTTTTTTATTGCAGTTATAATGGTTCTTTCCACATAATTCCGGCCGTTGATCCTTTTCAGTCCCCGGAACAGTATCGGGTGATGGGCAATGATAAGATTACATTTTTTGCGGGCTGCTTCTCTTACCACCTCTTCCGTTGCATCTAAAGTGCAGATGATACCGCTGCATTCCCACTGCGGATCGCCGGCAATAAGGCCTGCATTATCATAATCTTCCTGATACGAGGGGTCGGCTACCGTATTCAGAAAAGAAACTACTTCTGTTATTTTCATTTGGGAAAGTTACACTTTTCGGTATACAACCGTAAAACCCCTCACTTTGGGTATCTTTGATACTATGGCATTTGATCCGCGATACAGCTACGTCATCTTTAATGAAATAAAAAAAGCGCTGGGTAAAAAAGACAGTGAAACTTTATCGCGTTATGAAATGGCCAAAGGTGCCTGGCGCATACGAAAAAGTGTGATCAATACGCTGAAAGGCGCCCTGATGATCCTTATTGGCATTTTTTCCGCAGGATTTGGATTAAAAGGCTTTTTGCTTCCCAATGAATTTATTGACGGCGGGGTAACAGGCATTTCACTTTTGATCAATAATCAGACCGGCACCCCGCTGGCCATATTGATCATACTGATCAACCTGCCTTTTATCCTTCTGGCCAGCTGGCAAATCGGGAAGGCATTCAGCATAAAAAGCATTTTTGCCATTTTAGGTCTTTCGGCCGTTATCGCGTTAGTTCCGTACCCGGTAATCACGAGCGATAAACTGCTGGTATCCGTGTTCGGCGGATTTTTTTTAGGGGCCGGTATCGGCTTGAGTATCCGCGGCGGAGCGGTGATTGATGGCACCGAAATACTCGCTATTTTCCTGAGCCGAAAAAGAAGCCTTTCTGTTGGCGATTTCATTCTGCTTTTCAATATTATCATTTTCGGGGTGGCTGCATATTTGCTTACTCCCGAAATTGCCCTGTATGCCATACTTACGTATGCAGCGGCTTCAAAAACGGTTGATTTTATACTGGAGGGTATAGAAGAATTTACCGGCGTCACCATAATATCTCCTCACAATCATGAAATAGCCGAAATGATACGAACGAAAATGGGGCGGGGGCTCACTATTTATTCTGGTAAAAGAGGGTACGGTAAAAGAGGTGAAAGTTATGACAGTACAGAAATCATCTTTACGGTCATCACCCGGCTTGAAATCAATAAGATGATGCTGGAAGTAGGGAAAATCGATCCCAATGCGTTCGTTGTAATGCAAAGCATAAAGGATACCCGTGGAGGTATGCTGAAAAAAAAGCCATTTAAATAACACCGTGAAAAAAAATTATTTATTGTTAATGCTCTGTATTGTATCTTTTAGGTGTTAAAACCGTAGCTGCTGCCGGATAAACACCTTCCCTGCCAGGTTGTAAAACGATTGCCATGATACGCAAAAAACGATTCGGCTATATTTTATTATCTCTGCTTGTTGTTTCGGGTTTTGCCGGAACGGTGGGTACCAATACCCTTACAAAAGAAGAAAGAAAATTTGCCACCAGTCATTTGAAGCAAACAAAAATTGAATTGATTAAAAGTGTGAAAGGGCTTACCGAAGCCCAGCTGAACTTCAAACCCGCACCGGATAAATGGTCAATAAAAGAATGCATATACCATATTACACTCTCGGAAGAAGTTCTGTGGCAATGGATTGAAGCCACCATTAAAGCGCCATCCAACCCTGAAAAACGCTCTGAAATTAAAATGACAGATGCCCAGTTGCTGGCCGGAGTAAGCAGCAGAAGCACGAAAGTAAAAACCTCGGAGCCCTTTGAACCTAAAAACGCTAAATGGAAAACTCCCGAACAGGCACTAAATGCACTAAAAGATAGCAGAGCGAAACATATTGCATATATGAAAACCACTACCGAAGACCTGCGCAATCATGTGGCTGTAGATGCCCCGGTGGGACCGCTGGATGCCTATCAGATGGTATTGCTATTATCCTCCCATACCAACAGACATATGCAGCAGATAAATGAAATAAAACAACACCCCGATTTTCCCAGACAGTGACCGGCTTTTCCCGAATGCGACGTATTATAATTTTTACCCCCTGTACCTTTAATTTGTAATCGATTCATTGATATGCTGTAAGAATCTATTGCAACACAACTTAATTGTTATTAACTTACACTGCTGAAGCCCCCTTATGAAGAAACTATTCATTTTACTGATACCCATAATTAGCTTTTCCGGCTGTAAAAAAACAATTAATAATGCGGCGGAAGACATTATTGTTCGCGCCATGACGGACGGGCAGTGGATTATTACCAGCTTTAACGATAATGGTACTGACATCACTGCCGATTATTCTTCCTATAAATTTCAATATCACTCCAATCGCACCGTTGACGCAATAAAAAACGGATCCGTGGAAAGATCGGGAAACTGGGAAGGGTATGCCGAAACTCTTTCCATATGGGCCACGTTTCCCGGAGCCCCCTATCCGCTGGATCTGATTAACGGAACCTGGCAGATCACCAACAACAGCTGGACTTTTGTGGAGGCAAGAAAAACGGTGGGCGCCGATGTAAAAACCCTGCGGCTGGATAAGCTCTGATTCAGGCAGCCTGATAAAAAAATCCATGATTCTCGCTTAAAATTTAAACGATTCATTCCTTAAAAAGTCCTTTTCAGTGTGATGTTTGGCATCGGGCAAAATACCTTTTCGGCTAAAAATTCCGTTATAGCAACTACCCGTGTAATTCAAATTTTGACAGCGAAATCACGACCATTGAAACAACATTTCTGTAAACCGGTATTATTACTGCAAATTCTGTTCTGGAGCGGCCAGCTAACGGCACAGGTACCATCGGCGAATTTTACAGCCAGCCCGGTGTCCGGATGTTCGCCATTGGTGGTTAATTTTCAAGACCTGTCCACCGGCGCCCCTACTTCCTGGAGTTGGGATTTTGGAAATGGTTCTACCTCCACGCTGCAAAATCCTACTACCACCTATTTTACGCCGGGTTCGTATACGGTAAGATTAACAGCTACCAATGCCAGTGGTTCGAATACATTGACACGAACGGGATATATCACAGTTTTTGAACCTCCTTCAGTAAATTTTGCAGCAGGCGATACTACAGGATGTTTTCCTTTTCGGGTACAGTTTACTGATCTTTCCACCGCCGGAGCGGGAAATACCAATGTGCAATGGGACTGGAATTTTGGTGATGGCGCCACTTCGTCTCTGCAAAACCCCCTGCATACATATAATGCCTCCGGAAATTATACAGTAACCCTCAAAGTAACCAATGATAAAGGATGTTCAAAAACCTTTACAAAAGCGCAGTATATACAGGTAACTACCGGAGTAACAGCCGATTTTACCAATACAGCGCCCAGCGTTTGCCGGCCGCCGGTTAATATCAGCTTTACCAACAATACCACCGGTCCGGGCATTTTATCCTATAGCTGGAATTTTGGCGACGGAAACACATCTGTTTTACCCAACCCGGTACACACTTACAATGCGCCGGGCTCCTACACAGTTACACTGGTAGCTTCAAGTAGTGCCGGCTGCAGCGATTCGATGATAAAAGCGAATGTGATTGTCATTGATACCATTACTACCAGCTTTACAGCGCCGGATTCTGTTTGCCTAGGCTCAACGGTGAATTTTATCAATACATCTTCCCCTGCTCCACTATCTTCTTTTTGGGATTTTGGGGATGGTACCACTTCGACCCTTACCAGCCCGTCCAAGGTTTTCAGTGCGGCAGGTTCGTTCGTGGTACGCCTGACAAATACCTATAACCACTGTCAGGATTCGAGTACCAAAACGGTACATGTCATTTCCCCGCCTGTAGCCGATTTTACGGCGCCGGTATTATTCAGATGTCAGCCTCCGCTTACGGTAAACTTCCAGGATCTGTCTACCGGCGGTGCAGTAAGCTGGCTCTGGAATTTTGGCGACGGCAATACATCTGTTTTACAGAATCCGGTACACACTTATACTGCTTACGGAAACTTTACAGTTACCCTTATTACTACCAACAGCACTGGCTGCCGGGATACTATAGTAAAAAATCAATATGTACGGATACAGCGGCCTGTTATAACACTTACCGGATTGCCTGTTCAGGGATGCACTCCTTTTACAATGAACTTTTCTGCCGGGGTATCAACGCTTGACTTTGTTACCTCTTATCTCTGGAATTTTGGCGACGGAAACACATCTACGCTTTCGGCGCCTTCATATACGTATACACTGCAGGGTTCGTACACCGTAAGCCTGACCATTACCACCAGCACCGGATGTACTGAAACCCTTACTTTAACCAATGCCGTGAAAGTGGGCACTTCTCCCACTGTTGATTTCACGGCATCCACCAATACTGCCTGTGTGGATGAACCCATCCAGTTTACCGATCTTTCGATACCGGCCGACAACTGGTTGTGGGATTTTGGGAATGGTGCCACATCCACTCAAAAAGATCCGATATACGCTTATCCTTCTCCCGGAACTTATACAGTAAAGCTTATCGCCAGAAACAGCGGATGTCCGGATTCGTTGACAAAAACCGACTACATTACGGTACGTCCTCCGCAGTCTTTTTTTACATATACGGTCAATTGCAATACAAGAACCGATTTTGTTTTTACAGACCGATCCGACAGCGCTATTACATGGCTGTGGGATTTTGGCGACGGAACCACATCTACACTGCAGAACCCGGCCCATACATTTCCCGGTGTGGGGGTTTATACGGTTTCGCTGACCGTAACCTACGGCAGTTGCTCTCATACATACAGCGAAACGATAAGGGTTATTGATGAAAGTCCGGATATTTCGGCCAACACTACCGTTATTTGTAAAAGACAGCCGGTAACTTTTTCTGCTATTGGAATCAACACTTCAAATATTTCATCTTATTACTGGGATTTTGGCGATGGCACTAATTTTAACGGCGGTGTAAATAGCACTCATACCTATAATACATCGGGCAATTATACCGTAACACTGATTACCACTGACCTGAACGGATGCCGCGATACTGTTAGCAAAACTAATTTCATACGGATAAACGGCCCGCTGGCCAACTTCAATGGCACCAATATTTCGGGCTGCAACGGGCTTACTGCTACTTTCAATGACCTTTCTGCCACTGACGGTATCAACAATATTGTTTCGTGGAGATGGGATTTTGGCGATGGAACCATTCAGACATTTACGGCTCCTCCTTTCCAGCACACCTACAGTTCCGTAGGGTCGTTTAATGTAAAACTGTTGGTTACTGATGCCGCAGGATGTGTTGACAGTATCATCCGCACCGGATATGTAAACACTTCCGACCCAACGGTTACCTTTTCGTCGCCTGATACAGTTAGTTGTCCGGGTGCTACAATCCGCTTTTCTGTAAATGCTACCGGTAACGGTATCGGTTATTTGTGGGATTTTGGCGACGGAAACTCCTCCACCCTGGCCATCCCTCCCCATGCTTATTCTGCTACGGGGCAATACACTGTCAAACTGCGAATAACGGATCAATACGGCTGTTCCGATTCGCTGGTAAGAAATCTGTATATAAGAGTAGGTTTACCGGCTGCAGATTTTACAATGAGCGATTCTGCCAGTTCCTGCTCTCCTTTCGAAGTAACATTTACCAACACTTCTTCATTCTATTATGCGCAATGGTGGGATTTTGGCGATGGAAACACATCTACGCTGCAAAACCCCACCCACTATTATACCAACCCCGGTGTATACACGGCCCGGCTGGTGGTAGAAAGCGGCGGAAGTTGCCGGGATACCATTACAAAAACGGTTACGCTGTATGATACAGTGGGTACCCGCATTAATTATAGCCCCTTCAATGGATGTAAACCCCACAATGTAAACTTCAATGTTGTTAATAATGGTCCTGTTACCTATATATGGGATTTTGGCGACGGGCAAACACTTGTTTCAAATTCTCCGGTTATCTCTCATGTTTATGATCTTTATGGTGATTTTGTTCCAAAAGTAATCCTGGAAGATCCTACAGGATGCCTCATTCCTGTTACCGGATTTGATACGATTCGGGTAACCGGGGCCAGCGCCAACTTTGGCGTAAGCAGACCACTGCTTTGCGACAGCGGGTTTGTCAGCTTTATTGATTCCACCACCTCCAATGATCCTGTTATAAATTATAACTGGGATTTTGGCGACGGGGCTACATCCGGTTTGCAAAACCCATCCCATTTTTACTCATCACCCGGCATTTATAATGTTTCACTGATTGTAAGAACGCAGGCAGGCTGTGCCGATACAATAAGAATCGACAGTATTCTGAAAATAGTTGAAAGCCCGTTAATTCAGATAACCGGAGACTCTTCCGCCTGTATACAAACGCCCCTGAATATAACCGGAACCTTTCTGCGAACCGACACCTCTGCCGTTTCATGGTCGTGGAATCTTGGAAATGGAAACAGTTCCACACTGCAAAACCCTCCTCCGCAGACATATGCTTCTTCAGGAAACATTCTTGTTTCAGCAATTGCGGTGAACAGCAGCGGATGTACAGATACCGCTACCAGAAACATCCGCATACATCCATTACCCACCGTTATCCTGCCTCCGGAACTGACCATAAATGTAGGCGCTGCAATAACTATACCTGCAACCTATTCGGGCAATATGAGCAGTTATATCTGGTCACCTCCGAATAATCTCAGTTGTACCACATGTCCTAATCCCGATGCCAGTCCTGTCTTGAATACAAGGTATTCCGTTTTATTCGCCGACAGCAACGGGTGTCAATCCACAGGGTCGATTCTGATCAAAGTACTCTGTCAAAACTCAAACATTTTTATGCCCAACACTTTTTCTCCGAACAGTGACGGAAGGAATGATGTGTTTTACCCAAGAGGGGTGGGGGTAGCCAATGTCAAAACACTGCGCATCTTCAACCGCTGGGGCGAAGTGATTTTTGAAAAACACGATTTTCCGGCCAATGATCCTTCTTCGGGCTGGGATGGTACTTACAAAGGAAAAGCAGCCAACAACGATGTATATATTTACCAGTTGGAAATTTATTGCCAGAACGGCGAATTGATACGTTTTGATGGAAATGTGGCGTTAATAAGATGATGAGATTTAAAAGCTCCATACAGTTATTGATAGGATGTCTTTTCTGCATGACGGGAAATACACAGGATATTCATTTTTCCCAGTTTTTTGAAACTCCCCTTTTACGCAATCCCTCGCTGGCCGGAATATTTAAAGGAGATCTTCGTGTGCAGGGGGTGTACCGCGACCAGTGGAACAGTGTGACCAATGCCTACCGCACAGGCTCGCTTAACGCGGAATACAAAATCCCCGTTGGCTCCAATAACGATTTTATCACGGTAGGGTTACAAACTTTTTATGATAAAGCAGGTACTGTATCTTATTCCAACTCACAAATACTGCCTGCATTGAATTACCATAAATCGCTAAGTACTCAAAAAAACATGTATCTCTCCGCCGGATTTATGGGCGGATGGGTGCAGCATCGTATTGACCTGTCGAAAGTAACAACGAACAGTGTATACGAAGGCATGGGAATTAATGAAACCATTACCGAACCCGCCTATACCTACATCGACGGCAGCGCCGGCATCAGTTTCAATTCAGAATTAAAAGGAAATGAAGAAAATAATATTTATCTCGGTTTGGCATATCATCACTTTAACCGGCCAAAAACTTCTTTTTACCGAAATAAGGAAATAGAATTAAATCCCAAATGGGTTTATTCCGGAGGATTAAAACTGATTGTAAACGATTATGCCGTTGTTACCGTGCAGGCCGACTATTCGAAACAAGGCTCATTTTCCAATCTTGTATTCGGGGCCTTATATGGAATCAGGATAGGGCCTTACCCCGACGAGCCGGATTATGCCATTCATTTCGGAACATTTATGCGGCTCAATGATGCACTGATTCCGGTAATAAAACTGGATTATTTCCCTTTCTCTCTTACCATGAGCTATGATGCCAATATTTCAAAACTAAAGCCTTCCAGCAGCGGGCGGGGCGGCTTTGAAATAGCGCTTTCATTTACAAAAAACCTAGACCGGAATACAAATCCATATTCCCCCCGGTTTTGAAATTACTAATCTGCCGGATTAGTCCCTTTGAATATCCGTGCGGCAAACGGTTACGCTGAATCAGAGCAGTAACAATTCTTTTATAACAGCCGGTTTAGTAAAAAAAAAGAACTGTTTCTAACTTTATGGAGTTTTAATTGTTAATGTCAGTATTACTGTAATTATCAAAAACAACAAGTATTTTACTCACATCAATAACCGGATATGAAAATAGAGATTGGTCAGTCAGCTCCTGATTTTACACTCTATGCAAGCGATAAAACACTGGTTTCGCTTTCGGGGCTTAGAGGAAATAATGTTTTGTTATTGTTCTTTCCGCTGGCATTTACCAGCACCTGTACGAAAGAGCTTTGCTCGGTAAGAGATAATATTGCATTCTACAACAACGCAAAGGCAACTGTACTGGGTATTTCAGTTGATTCTCTTCATACATTAGCCCGCTTTAAAGCAGATCAGCAGTTAAACTTTCCTTTGCTCAGTGATTTTAATAAAGAAGTATCTGCTGCTTATGGCAGCTTATATGAAATGTTTGGTTATAACATGAAGGGGGTTTCTAAACGATCTGCTTTCATTATTGACAAAAGTGGTATCGTAAGGTATGCTGAAGTACTGGAAAATGCCGGAGCAATTCCCGATTTTGAGAAGATAAATCATATGCTTAAAGAAGGAGATAGTATTAACTTTTCATAAAATCATATAACCTGTTGGCTTTGAGCAGATTTTGTGGTTTCGTACTTTTACTTTGCACGAATCACAAAAACGCTCTATTTTGGAAAAATAAAAGTAAATTTGTTTCATTGAGACGAATTTTACCTATACTGTCCATCATCCTTTTAACGGCTATCCACTCTGAAGGGCAAACTCGTGATATACCCCAGCAGGATGGACCCAGGATTTTAAAATTTTACCCCAACCCGGCGGTATCATTCATCAATTTCGAGTTTCAGCAGGATTACGATAGAAATATGAGCCTTGTGGTATTCAATTTTCTGGGCCGTCAGGTATATGAATCAAAAAACCTGAATGCCCGAACCACCATTGATCTTTCCCAATACAGCCGTGGCGTTTATATTTTTCAGCTGCGCAATCCGGAAGGTAAAATTGTAGAATCGGGAAAATTTCAGGTGGCTAAATAATCATTCCGCATTTACTGCACTTCCATTATCAGAAATTTCAGATACTGCGTATTCTCTATTCCCCGTATAACAGGATGATCGGGAGATTGTGTCTGAAAACATACCTGCCTGATTTTTCTTTTGGCATCCTTTGCAGCCATTTCTATTATCTGCTGAAATAGTTCGGGCCCTACCAGGCTGGTACAGGATGAAGTAACAAGAAAACCGCCGGGGCGCAGCAGTTTCATACCGCGCAGGTTAATCTCTTTATATCCGTTAATGGCTTTTTCAATTGTTGCACGGGTTTTGGTAAATGCCGGAGGGTCGAGCATTACCACGTCATAGCGAATATCACCTTTTCCCCATTCTTTTAAAACGTCAAACGCATTGGCCGTTTCGAAGCGGCAAATATGCTGCAAATTGTTCAATTCAGCATTTCGGTTTGCCTGCTCTACTGCACTTTCCGAAACATCCAGCCCCAGTACCCTTTTTGCACCATAATATGCTGCATGAATTTCGAATGCTCCGGTATAAGTAAACACTCCCAACACTTCGGCACCTTTTACAATATGCCGGATGGCACGGCGGTTATCCTGCTGATCCAGAAAATATCCTGTCTTTTGCCCTTTTTCGACATCCACATGAAACCGAAGTCCATTTTCGTTAATAATAATTTTTGTATCAAAAGGGTCAGACAAAAAGCCTTTTTGTTGCGGAAGCCCCTCCAGTTCCCGAACCGGTATATCGTTTCTTTCATAAATTCCCTTTGGATTAAAAATTGCACTGATTGCATTGACAATGGCCTGCTTCCATACATCAATGCCCAAAGCCATTGTTTGAATAACAAAATAGTCATTGAATTTATCTATGATGAGCTGTGGCAAAGCATCGGCTTCGCCAAATACCAGACGGCAATTTTCGGTATACCCAATTTTTTGCCTGTATTTCCAGCACTGAAGAATGCGGCGATAAAAAAAAGATTCATTGATATCTTCTTTGCCGTCCCGCGTCAGCAGCCGCATCACAATCTGCGACCGGGGGTTGATATAGCCCTTGCCGATCAGTTTTTTGCTGTGTAAAAAAAGATCTGCAATTTCCCCGCCCTTTGGGTTTCCTTCAATTTTTTCAATTTCATTGGCAAAAACCCACGGATGGCCATTTATTATCCTGTCACTGATCTTTTTCTTTAAAAAAACTTTCATTGCCCGCAAAGGTAACCGGAAGGCAGAATTTTCAGCCTAAAGCACGGTTCTGCGCCAATTTGTCTATACAGTTCCTATTGGCAGAATAATTGACTGTCTTACCTTTGCAACAATTTTTTATAAAAATGGCTGAAAAAGAAATCAAAGAAGGAAAAGAGAAGAAAAATAAGGCAGATATCCCTGAAAATCATACCGCTTTTGACATTAACACCGATGAAACCATCAGCGGTACCACTCACCTGAATGAGCCGGTTGCCGAAGAATCGGAAATGGAAAAAATGCGTGAGGAACTGGCCGAAGCAAAAGACAAATACCTTCGGTTGGTGGCCGAGTTTGATAATTTCAGAAAACGAAATGCTAAAGAAAAAATTGAACTGATACAAACTGCCGGACGTGAAGTGATTACCGAACTGCTGACGGTGCTGGATGATTGTGAACGTGCCGAGAAGCAATTGAACGCATCAGAAACAGCACCGGAGCTTAAAGAGGGAATTCAGCTTGTGTTTAATAAACTGAGAAATACGCTTACCGGCCGGGGGCTTCGCCCGATGGAAAGCATAAACTGTGATTTTAATCCCGACCTGCACGATGCCATCACGGAAGTGGATGCCCCTGCGCCCGAATTGAAAGGAAAAGTGATCGATGAAGTGCAAAAAGGATATTATCTCAATGATAAAATCATCCGTCATGCAAAAGTAGTGGTGGGCAAATGAGTAATTGGTTAATCTGTTAATTCGTTAATCAGGATGTCAAAAAGAGATTATTACGAAGTATTAGGCGTGGGCAGAAACGCATCTGCGGATGAAATAAAAAAAGCATACCGCAAGGTGGCTATGCAGCATCACCCCGACCGCAACCCGGGCGATAAATCGGCAGAAGAAAAATTCAAAGAAGCTGCAGAAGCCTATGAGGTTCTGAGCGACCCTGATAAAAAATCGCAATACGACCGCTATGGCCATGCCGGAGTAAGCGGCAACGGACGCGGCTTCAGCGGAGGCGGCATGAATATGGAAGATATTTTTAGCCAGTTTGGAGATATCTTCGGTGATGATCTTTTCGGCAGTTTCTTTGGCGGAGGCGGTGGACGAAGCCGTACGTCCCGAAGCAGGGGTGTGAGGGGCAGCAACCTGCGCATTAAAATAAAACTTACTTACGAGGAAATAGCAAAAGGTGTTACAAAAAACATCAAAGTAAAAAAATATGTTTCCTGTAATACCTGTGGCGGCAGCGGCGCTAAAGACAAAAGCAGCGTACAAACCTGCAGTACCTGTGGCGGCAGCGGTCAGGTAAGACGGGTTTCAAATACATTTTTAGGGCAAATGCAAACTGTTACTACCTGCCCTGCCTGTAACGGCGAAGGAGTAACCGTAACCGTAAAATGCAATACCTGCCGCGGCGAGGGAAGAGTGTACGGTGAGGAAACGGTAAGCATCGATATTCCTGCAGGTGTACAGGAAGGAATGCAGCTAAACCTGAGTGGAAAAGGAAATGCCGGTGAAAGAGGAGGCAACCCCGGCGATCTGATTATCCTTATTGAAGAAGAACCACACAAAGAACTTCACCGCGACGGTCTGAATGTAGCCTACGATCTGCATATTTCATTTACCGATGCGGTGTTCGGCACACAGGCAGAGGTGCCTACTATTGACGGAAGAGCTAAGATAAAAATACCCCCCGGCACCCAAAGTGGCAAAATATTCCGGCTGAAAGGTAAAGGTTTCCCCGCAGTCAATTCTTATCAGAAAGGCGACCAGCTGATTTATGTAAATGTGTGGACTCCCCAGCACCTGAATGCCGAAGAAAAAGCACTGCTTGAAAAACTCAAAAATGCACCTAACTTCAAACCTGCGCCGGATAAAAGTGAAAAAAGCTTTTTCGACCGGATGAGAGAATTGTTTTCTTAGCATTCCTCTCTCCCATCACCGGCTTTGATAAAAAAAATAAGCAATAATTACTCTTCCTTTTCCCGCTTTCTTTTTTTGAATTTATTATACAACTGTTTGGTTTTTTCCACCAGCTGTACAAACTGTACCTGTGTTATATCTTCTTTATTGGCCGACTGGCCGGCTATGAAAAGAACATCGTTCCAACCGGCATTTTTTACAAAATGAGAAGAGCGCAGAATAGATCCGTAAATGATCACCGCTGTTGCGAACCTGAATGCCGGCGCCAGGTCGTTAAATGCCACGAATTCATAATTACATTGGTGTGTTTTCTTTTGTGTAGTTGTATCGCCCGGAAGCCGATAAAGCAATTCTATTTCTGCGAAAGGGGTAACCGCATAATTGTTTTTCATGTTTTGGCGCGGAATAATTTCAAAAGCAGCCATCATGGTATGCGTAGAGCCAATCTCTCCCCCTTCAATTTCTGAAAGCGTGTCGGCCAATGCACCTACCTTATTGTCGAACCCGATCAGCCGGTATTCTTCTACAAGACCGGGTTCAAATTTTATATTGAGATAAACATTATCGGCTACTGTATAAAGGGTTTGGGCAAACTCTTTAAGCAATACCTTCTCGGCCTCCTGGTAATTATCGATATAATAAAAATTGCCATTTCCTTTTCGGGCCAGCGTCTGAATTTTTGAATCTTTATAGTTACCCATTCCTACCCCCAGGCAGGTAAGATAAATACCTGATTCGCGATGCCGGGTAATGAGTTCATCCAGTTCTTTTTCTGTTTGTATACCCACATTAAAATCACCGTCGGTGGCAAGAATTACGCGGTTATTTCCTCCTTCCACAAAATTGAAACGGGCCAGATTATAAGCAATACGAATGCCCGATTCGCCCGGTGTGGAGCCACCCGGCTCCAGTTCATCAATCACCCGGTTGATTTTTTCTTTTTCCCTGCCGCAGGTGGGCTGCAGCATAATGCCTACAGCACCGCCATACACCACAATGGAAACCGTATCTTTCTCCCGCAGGTTATTTGTCAGTAAATGAAATGCCGATTTCAGCAGAGGCAGCCGGTTCGGCATATCCATTGAGCCGGAAATATCAATCAAAAAAACCAGATGCGTAGGCGGCAAAGATTCAAGATCTTTTTTTTGAGAACTCACATTGACAAAGAACAGTTGGTTATCTTCATTCCACGGGCAGGATGTGAGCGTTGTTTTTACCTTGAATATTTCTCCCTCGGCCGGCGCATCATAACCAAAGTTGAAGTAATTCAGCATTTCTTCAATGCGTACCGCATCGGGCGGCACGGCGGTATTCATATTGATAAACCGCCGCACATTACTGTACGATGCTTTATCGATGTTCAGCGCCACCCCTGTTGTAGGATATTTTTTTGATTCTACAAACCTGTTTTCGACAATGGAAGCATAGGTTTCATCGCCGGTAAACCACTTGCGTTGCACATCGCGTGTAAGATCTTTTGTCTGTGATGCGAGTTTATCCCGCCGGATCGTGGTTGCCACCGGCACAAGGCGAAGCTGTAACGAAAGATACTCGCCGGCCCTGGCTACCACGGTTTCTTTGTGATAGCCATCCATAGAAAAGGTAAGCGTGTCTGCCGCATTCTTTGTAAGTATACCAAAAGCTCCCTGTACACCCGAACGGTACATAAATCCTGTGGCATGATGGAGTATACTCACATTTTGCAATGCAACGCCTTTCTCATCTTTTACCTCTCCGCGCAGGTAATATTGCTGGCAAAAGGCAATCGATGAAACCGCAGGTTGTAATAAGAGTATAATAAGCGGTGTTTTCAACCGGGTAAAATGATATTTAAAATACAAAAAAGAATGCCCCCGATCAACCCGCCTGTACCAATTGGTAGATTGAGGGAATATTGCGTCCCAATCCGTCGTAATCAAGACCATAACCCACTACAAATTTATTGGGAATGGTAAAGCCGGTATAGTCGATATGAACAGGAAATTTCGTTGCTTCAGGTTTATGAAGCAACGCCACTATTTTAAGCGATGCGGGCTGCTGATGATTTAGCTTGGGTAAAAATTCATTTAGCGTTTTACCGGTATCAACTATATCTTCAATGATTATGATATGCTTTCCGATAATATCCACATCCAGCCCGATGGCTGTGATAACCTGCCCGGTACTGGATATTCCTTTATACGAAGCCAGCTTGATGAAACAGATTTCGGCGTCTACAGAAATATTTTTAAACAGATCGGCCGCAAACATAAAAGAGCCATTTAGAATAGCAATAAATAACGGGTTTTTGCCATGGTAATCTTTACTGATTTCGGCGCCCAGCTCACGGATACGGTCTTGTATTTTCTTTTCATCCAGATAGGGCTTAAATTCTTTATCGTGTATCCGTATGTTCTGCATGCAGTCAGTTTTTACCGGTTGGGGCAGGCTGTGCGGATTTCTTGTGAAGATAGAGTACTTCGCCCGGAACAAGTTGCGAATTTCGTGTCAGGGAATTGTACTCCAGCAAGCTTTCAATCCGTATTGCTTCCCGTTGGGCAATATCGTGTATGGTTTCTCCCTCTTTTACTACGTGGGTTGCATTATTTCCTGTTTTTCTTTTTCGCTGAATGTAAATCAATTGATCTTTCTGCGAAAAGTCGTGCGGCTTCATATCATTAAACTCGAAAATCCGGTTCAGGGGTAAATTGTATTCAGCAGCAATGGAAAGAAACGATGTTCCCTTTTTTACAAATATCACCCGGGTTTCATTTATTTTAAACTCGCCGGAAGGATACGCAGGTTCACTTTCTGAAAGACCGAATAGTTGCCGTTCATCTGTTTCTTCAGCAGTTTTTTCTTTTAAATCTGTAAAAACAAGCTCCGTTTTTTTATCGCCGGTTACTTCCGTCTTCGCCAAAATTTCACCATCAGCGGTTTTTTGTCCCAAAGCAATAAAAGTGTAATCCTGCAGCCGGTAATTCTCAATAAGCCGGATAATAATTTCGGGATAACGAGGATTGGTAGCATAACCGGCTTTCTTCAAACCATAGGCCCAGCCTGAAAAATTAGTAGGATCCAGCAGAAAAAGAGAAGCGTAGCGGGGGCTGTTTTTCAAAAAATCGGAATGATCTTTATACGAATCTTCGGCCGATGAATATTTGCGAAAGCATTCATTGGGAGCATCATCGGTATGTTTTACTTTCTGTCCCTTCCAGTTATTTTTGCATTTGATTCCGAAATGATTATTCGATTTTAAAACAAGTTCGCTGGTGCCTGCACCGGTCTCGTGTATGCCCTGTGCCAGTTTGATGGCTGCAGGCACACCGGTTCTTTTCATCTCGGCAATTGCCAGGTCTTTATATCTGGCAATGTATTCCAGTACGGCCGCTTCCTGTTTATCCTGTGCACACACAGCCTGAATCAGAACCAGAAAGACAGCAGACAACAGGGTATTGATTTTTTTCATGATCAGTTACAGTTTACGGATAATATACAAACCATCCCGAAGGGTAAGTACTGCTTTATCAATATCATTCCTTTTACGAATCATTTCATTGAACTCGCTGATCCCTTTTGCGTTTTTTCCTTTGGCATCTTTCAGCACTTCGCCATGAAAGAAGATATTATCTGCTAAAATAAAACCGTTTTTTCTCAGATGCGGAAAAACGAGGTTAAAATAATCGATATAACCTGGTTTGTCGGCATCTATAAACACCAGATCCCATATTTCATTGAGAGATGGTATAATACGGGCAGCCTCTCCGGTATGCTGAATTATTTTACCTGCAAATTCAGATTTTTTAAAAAAACCCGCTGCCATTTCTGCGTCCTGCTTCCTCAGTTCGATGGTATGTAGCTTTCCGTCATCAGTTAGCCCCTTAGCAAGACACAAGGTACTGTATCCTGTAAACGTGCCGATCTCCAGTATGCGGCGAGGCTGTATCATGCAGCTGATCATCTCCAGTACTTTTCCCTGCAGGTGACCACTCATCATATGCGATTCCGGATGATGGCGGGTAATCTCCGCAACTTCTTTGAGCAACCCGTTTTCTTCCGATGTATATTTTTCGGCATATGTCTGAATGGCCGGATGAACAATTTCCACTGATTTTATTTTTTGCAAAGGTAAAAAAGCACATCAAATGCTCCTGAGCAGTCATTTGCACAGCAACCGAAAATGATTACTGGTAAGCATAAAGTATGCCCCAATTATTCATCGCCTCAGCGGTGATTTAAATAACAAACAATAAAAACTTATCAGAAATTAGGCTGCAATGGATGCCGGGCATAATACTGCAACACATGATTAGCTACTTCATCAGGTGTATCGGCCAGTTTGAGCAGGTTAAAATCTTCGGTAGAAATATTTTTTTCTTTTTCCAGCATCGTTTCCCTGATCCATTGCATCAGCCCGCTCCAATACGCTCTGCCTACCAGTACCAGCGGCACTTTCAGCATTTTGCCTGTTTGTATCAGAGTAGCCACTTCGAAGAATTCATCCAGCGTGCCAAACCCGCCCGGCATCATTATAAACCCCTGCGAATATTTTGTGAACATTACTTTACGTACAAAAAAGTAATCAAAATCGAGGTTATGCTCCTTATCAATATAATCGTTGGACTGTTGCTCAAATGGAAGATCAATATTTAATCCTACTGATTTGCCGCCGCCCTGCTGGGCTCCTTTATTGGCCGCTTCCATAATGCCGGGCCCTCCGCCGCTGATAATGCCAAATCCTTCTTCGGCCATTCGCTGTGCAATGACCACCGCCAGTTCGTAGTATTTGTGCCCGGGCTGTACCCTGGCCGATCCAAATATAGAAATACAGGGCCCGATTTTTGCCAGGGCCTCAAATCCGTCAACAAATTCGGCCATGATTTTAAATATCTGCCAGCTTGAGTGTGCTTTTGATTCCGTCCAGTTCCGTTGTTTCGACTTTCTGATGTGGTCGTTCATATGACTGCCATTTTCATTTTCACAGACAATAATGCCATCCCCTGCAGGAATGGCACCAATGTCGTTTTTTATAACGCCGGAAAAAGGATTTTAGTTTACAACCGCCGGTCTTTTTGATATCATCATGAGGCCGATAAAGGTGAGAAGACCGTTTATAATAAGTAATTCTATGCCGATCTGGTATCCGCCCATCAAGACAGGAGAATATTTGCTTAACAGGTAAGAAAACGCCGGAGCCAGCAAACATATAACAGTAACTGTGATTCCATCATTTACAACCCGCTTTGTCAAAATACCAAATGCAAACAATCCCAGCAGCGGGCCGTAGGTATAACCCGCCAGTTCGAGAATAACATAAATGATTGACTTATTATCAATCCATTTAAAAATAAGAATGCACAAAAAGAAAATAACGGTAAAGGTAAGGTGAACCCGCAGCCGTATTTTTCTTTTTTGCTTCTCGTCCCAGTCGTCTCTTCGCTTCAACCCTATAAGATCAACGCAAAAAGAAGAAGTAAGGGCGGTCAGCGCCCCGTCGGCACTGGGAAATAAAGCCGAAATAAGCCCGATAATAAATATGATAGCCACCGACTGGGGCAGGTACTGAAGGGCCACCGTGGGAAACAGATCGTCGCCAATGATGTTTTTGCCTTCTGCTATAAGCTGCTTCCCCTCATAGACTGCTCCGTTCTGAAGCATATATATGTACAGCAACCCTCCCAGTAAAAGGAAAAGAAAATTGACAACAACAATAATGGTGCTGAAAGTGATAATATTCTTCTGCGAATCTTTCAGGGTTTTTACGCTGATATTCTTTTGCATCATTTCCTGATCAAGTCCTGTCATTGCCACGGCAATAAACGCTCCGCCAATAATTTGCTTTACAAAAAAACCCTTGCTTCCGGGATTGGTATCAAACATGCCGGTATATCCTCTTTCTTCCAAAGTAGTTAAAGCCGATACTAGATTCAGGTCAAGATGAGACATGATATACACCATACAAACAATCAGCCCCAGCAGCATGAAGGTGGTCTGAAGCGTATCGGTATATACAATCGTTTTTACTCCTCCTTCAAATGTGTACAGCAGAATCATCACTAAAATAATAAGTGTGGTAACTGTGAAAGAAATTCCCAGACTGTCGAGAATAAAGAGCTGTAACACATTTATCACCAGATAGAGCCGCGCCGTGGCTCCAATGGTTCTTGATAAAATAAAAAACAACGCTCCTGTTTTATATGAAAAAAAACCAAACCGCTGCTGCAGATAATTGTAAATAGAAGTAACGCGAAGGCGGTAATATAACGGCAACAATACGTAGGCAATAACGAAATAGCCGATAAAATAACCGATTACTACCTGAAAGTATCCAAAGGCTTTGAACGATTCACCTGCAAAATCACCCACGGTGCCGGGAACGCTTACAAATGTGACGCCGGACAGCGATGTACCGATCATGCCGAAAGCTACCAGCATCCAGTTGGAGCTGCGGTTCCCTATAAAAAAAGAATCATTGTCTGATTTGCGCGAAGTGTACCACGCCACACCAAGCAAAAGAAGAAAGTAACCGATCACAAATGTGAAAAGGACCGTTGGGTTCATACCGTTTTTTTCAATTCATTACAATAATATAAACTTATTGCTTCCCTGCATGAATTAGTTTTGAAGATAATAAAATTTGTTTTCCCTTTGCAGCCAGTCAAATTATTAAAATGAATACCCGCTCAATTGCTGTTTTCTGTGGTTCCAAAAGCGGTAATAATCCCGTGTTCACAGCCCATGCGGCCGAGCTGGGCTGCCTCATCGGTAAAAATAATATGACACTTGTATATGGCGGCGGCAGCCGCGGTATTATGGGCACACTCGCCGATGCCGTAATGCGGCACGGAGGTAAGGTAACCGGCGTAATTCCGAAAAAACTCATCGAATGGGAACACCAGCATAATGGCATCAGCCAGCTGCTGGTAACAGACGATATGCATACAAGAAAAAAAATGATGTATGAACTGTGTGACTTTGCCCTGATTCTTCCCGGAGGCTTTGGTACGCTGGATGAACTTTTTGAAATGCTAACCTGGAATCAACTCGCAATCCACAATAAACAAATCTTCATTCTGAACTCGGGTAATTTTTACAGCCATTTGATCAATCATATCCGCCGGATGGAAGAAGAAGGTTTTTTATACGAACCGGCCGGAACACGGATCACATTCATAGATAATCCGCAACAGTTGGTTCCGTTTATTTCCCAAGTCAGCGCTGATCCCCTGGCCTGAGATAAATGGCAAACCCCGCCCTGAAAATGGGCAATGCCCGGTTTTCTTCATCGCGGTAAGGCGAATTGATATTTTCCAAAGCATCAAACAAGATGGCAAAGTAAGAATACGCCTGTCCCACTATGCGGTTGCCATAACCCGCTCCCAGTAAAATACTTCCTGCATTTACATTACTCCTGAGCGAAAGAGATCCGTTGGTAAACTTTCGGGTAACGGTTATCCAGTTATACTCCGGCTGACCGGTAATGAATAAAAAGCGTACCGGCCATATACGAACAAAGGTGCCGCCTCCGTAATTGAACACTCGGTCGCTAAAGCCGGTATAGCGAAACGAAGTATAATTGAGGTTGGTCGATATTCCCGCATCCAGCCAGCGGGTAATGCTGTACCCGATTTCCGGGTTGGCGCCTATCTGAAATACACCGGAACTAAACCCAACGTTCAGCGCAGTACCAATAAAAATATTTTCGCGTTTAAAACTTCCTTTTTCTTCCTCTTCATGCTGGGCAAAAACAGAATGAATCATACTAAAGACCATCAAAAAGAAAAGAATGACTTTATTCATACCTCATATTTAGATTAAAAATAATCAGGCTTTTTCAGATTGTTCCTGCGCATAAAGTTGTAATTCTGTTATAATTCGCCGAAGGGTTGGTCTTTTTAACCACCTGCTCAGCCAGGCAAAATACGAAACGGCAAAAAAACACTGCATTAAAATCTTTAGCCATCCTTTTCCTGAATAAAATTTACCGGTAAAATACAAACCGAAGCCAGCAAAAGGACGATGATCAGAAAGATTCTGATCAGTCTGTTATCCTTAATCAGGGGGCCATGCAAAGCGTACAATATAAATGAACCCGCTGCAATTACCGGCACCCCGGTCACCATCACCCCATGCATTAGTCTGACAAGAAGGAGTGCTTCTTTCGGATGGTATGGGGTTTTATTTATCATGTCAGATCAACAATCTTACCTGCATTCAGTATATTATTGGGATCAAAAATTCTTTTTATCTCCCGCATCAGCCTGAGCTGTGCGGGTTCAAATACAATATCCATATATCCTTTCTGAATCAGGCCAATTCCGTGCTCGCCGCTGATGGTTCCGCCAAGCCGGTGAACAAGTTCAAATAAGGAGCGCAGGCTTTTTATCATTTCCGGATCATCCTGGCTGTTTTGTGTTCCTTCTTTCATAATGCGGATATGCAGATTGCCATCGCCGGCATGCCCGTAACATACTGCCTTGTATCCGTCTCTTTTGCCCAGTTCCTTTACGCCTCTTATCAATGCCGGAAGTTCGGCCCTGGGTACCACCGTGTCTTCCTCTATTGTATAGCCGGCCAGCTTTACTGCCTCGGCTACCCGCCGGCGCAGCTTCCACAGCTCGGCTTTTTGCTGTGCATCATCGGCAAAAAAAAGTTCGCCGGCCTCATACTGCATCAGCAGTTCGCCAATAGCCTCCATTTCACTCATCAGTACTTCAGGATTATTGCCATCCACCTCAATGATCAGGTGGGCGGCAATGTCATCAGAAACAGGTACCACGTAGCTATCAACCATTTTACTCACGATTTTCAGTGCATCAATTTCTACCAGTTCCAGCGCACTGGGTATAAACCCTGCCCTGAATATAGCGCTTACCGCTTCGCTGGCCTTTTCCAATGAAGCAAAAGGAACCAGCATCAGCAGATCGTGTTTTGGGTAAGGAATAAGCCTAAGCACAATTTTGGTAACAATGCCCAATGTACCCTCGCTTCCTACCACCAGTTGGGTAAGATTATATCCGGTTGAATTTTTTAAAACATTGGCTCCCGTCCAGATGATTTCTCCTGTTGGCAACACTATTTCAAGATTCAGCACATAATCTTTTACCACGCCATATTTTACCGCTTTGGGCCCGCCGCTGTTCTCGGCAATGTTTCCGCCAATGAAACAGGATCCCCGGCTGCTGGGATCAGGCGGATAAAACAGTCCTTTTTCTTTTACGGCATTTTGCAGCACTTCGGTAATTACCCCGGGTTCTGTAATTACCTGCAGGTTGCGTTCATCAATTTCAAGAATGGAATTCATTCTTTCTGTTGACAATACTACCCCGCCCAGGTTTGGCAGGGCGCCGCCGCTCAACCCTGTTCCGCCGCCACGGGGCGTTACCGGAATTTTATCTTCATTACAAATTTTCAGAATAGCGCTGATCTCCTGTGCGGTGCGGGGCTTTAAAACCACTTCGGGAAGAAAATGAAGGTTCTCGGTTTCGTCGTGTGCATATTTGTTAAGCGATTCTTCATCGGCAAAAACATGCTCTTTTCCCACAATTTTTTCAAACAGATCGGTATGTTTTGACGTAAGAGATGTTTTCATTAATGTCTCCATTAAATCATAATAGTTTGTACGGCTGTAAAAATCGTATAATTAGCGGAAAAGTTAAAAAGTAAGAAAGGGCTCAATAACCGCTCCTGAAACTGGGGCATTTGAAATCCCTTTTGGAACCCTGATAAGAATTGAAGAGCCCCGTTTTAATGAGCGAAAATTCAAAAGCGCCGCGGGTATTATTATAATTTTTCAGAGTGGAGATAGTGGCATCATAAGTAAAAGTAGCTCTAACATCTTTCCATTGCAGCCCAATCATGGGAATCACGGCATCCTGGTGGCGGTAATATAAGCCGCCGATCAGCTGATTTTCCCCGTCTCCTGAAAGATTGTATTGCGCATTCAATCCCCCCACGATTTCATGCGCCCTGGCCTGTGTGGTAAAATACACATTCGGGTTAATGATCCATTGATTATTCAGCATAAAACTGGCATTGATAAACCCGATATGCCGAACCGGAACCCGGTTATCAATTCCGGGTGCGGGGTCAAAAAATGATTCCCGGGGCCTGTTTACATGATGCGCAGAATAGCCGGCATTAATATACAGGTTATCGGCAGGGAAATAGGCATAGTTGAGTCCCAGCTGTACATCGAGGTAGCTGATATTATTTGACGCGAGGGATACCGCCGTGGGAAGTTTATTGTCGAAAAATTTTCCGTCAAACTGATCCGGAAATTTGAGATTGGTGACATTAATCTGCTTATTGGCCCAGCCCACATTAAAACCGGCGCTGACAAGGCTTTCAAAACCGATCAGTTGATGATAAGCAACAGAGCCATACACTTTGGTAGAAGTAAGATTGCCGCTACCGGCCACATCCCGCAGCAGTACGCCCCCGGCACCAATCCATCCGTTTTCAAATCTTTCCCGCATCACCTGCACATCGCCAAATGCGCTAAACGTTTTATACGGAAGTGTCATGATGGCCGACCATTGATTGCGATAGTTAATACCCACCCGGTAATCGCCATCGGGAATAAATCCTGTATTGGCAGGATTGGTGGTAAGCGGCGAATTCATGAACTGGGAAAAATGAAGATCCTGCCCCTGCAGGTAAATAGCAAGAAACAAGCTCAACATTCCCGGTAATATGGTCTTTTTTACTTTCATTGCCTGCTATCGTATTAACGTTATATCTCCCTTCTTGGTTGTTTTCGTACCGTCAAAAAACTCGACATCCAGCGTATAGGCATATACGTCCATGGGCTGTAAAACTCCTTTGAATTTACCATCCCATCCTTCGTTGATCGAAGCGGATTCAAACACTTTTTGCCCCCAGCGGTTCCAGATAATGAATCGCATTTTCACCACGCCGAACCCTCTTACAAATACTTTGCTGTTGACATCGCCGCTGTTGGGTGTAAATGCATTGGGCACATCTACAAGGGCTGCGATAAGAACATCCACCGGACGGCAAATGGTATCGGCGCAACCTGCCGAATTGATTGCAATGAGGCAGGCGTTGTAAGTACCGGTAGCCACGTACTGATGAGACACGTTGGCCCTCGAATTGGTGATCAGGCTGTCGCCATCGCCGAATAACCACTTAAAATTAACGGCATCGGGTGATGAAAGGTTGGTAAAGATTGTAGGTGTGTTTTCTACAGGCGGCACCGGTGCATGCGAAAAGTCGGCTATCGGATTGGTAAAAACGGTTATCTGCTTTGTTATCGTATCTCTCTGATTACACGTATTGAGGTCGGTGGCTATCAATGTAACTGTATACGTACCCGCTGATAAATAGGTATGCGTCGGGCTGGTGGCTGTAGATGTACCTCCGTCACCAAAATTCCATTGAAATGTTTGTCCCGCTATTGAAGTATTGGTAAAAGAAGCAGTGTAAGGCACACAGCCGGTAGGCGGCGTCTGAAAATCGGCTTCTACGTTCGGTGCAATATTAATAGTTCTGATAACGCTGTCGGGATAATTACAATATCCCGTATCCAGCAACACCAGTTTTACATTGTACGAACCTGGGGCCGTATAAGTATGAGTAACGGAGCCGGTTCCTGCGATGACAGGTGGCGAACCATCTCCGAAATCCCAGCGAAAAGCCTGAGCAGAAAAGGGTAATGGAGGTGGTGCTACCGATAAATTATCAAACCGGTAAGCCAGCGATTCGCAGGGAGGCAGTTTTACAGGATTAAAATCAAGCAGGGCTCTCAAATCTCCCACCCGTATATGGATATACGATGTATCCCGGATATTGCATGTTGAAGAATCTTCGGCAATCAGCATTACCTGAAAAGTACCGGTTGAATTATACGTGTGAGACGTGTTTGGCGTGGTTGTAATTACCTGGGGCGAACCATCGCCAAAATTCCAGTAATACGTTACGGCATTTGCAATTGTATCGGTAAAATCAACCGTAAGCGGTACGCACCCAGAAGTATCTCTGGGTACCCCGTTGATTGAAGAAGAAACACCCGCATCTACTCCCGCAAAATTCAGGGCTATTTTTACCATGGCAAGATTACACCCCCCATTTGCCGCTGGCGCTGCATTATTAACGGGGCCCCAAACACCTGGAGTGGTAGGAAAAAGGCTGCTTGGTCCGCCACAATTTCCGCAAATGGCCTGATAAATTACTCCCTGCGCATCAAACCGGCTGGTACCTCCATCCACATGATCGGGAAACTGCCCACCCTGCTGCCCAAAAAAACTACCGAATAGCTGAGCTGTGGCATTTTTCTGAAGAACAAAAAAGTAAAAGTCGCCCACCGGATCAGCGGTACTTTTTAAAGCATCCGGGGTAACCGGCATACCTACAGTACCGGATGAGTTATAGGTATTATTGAGAATAGCTCCTCCCCACCCGGAAACATATACGTTCTCGCAATTATCTACCAGAAATGCCACGGGAGAAATATTTGGATTTGTTGCTGTTCTTCCGAAAGTTGTTGAATAAACAAAAGCGGAGAGATCGGGTTGTAGCTTGGCTATAAACTGGGGAGCGCCTGCATTGCTGTACAAAGCGTTCAAAACAGGCCACGCTCCTCCGGTTTGCCCCATTACATAAGGAAATCCGTTTCTGTCAAACTGTACACCAAAAACCTGATCCGTAGCAGGTGTTCCCAAAAAAGTGGAGCGAATAAGAGCAGAACCATCGTTACTTATAATTGCAACATAACCATCAATGCCACCCTGAATAGCAGGCCCGATGGTACCGGCTTTGTTTCCCGGAAAATCAGCGCTTAAAGTGCCGCCCCCCACATAAATATTTCCGCCGGGTGCAATAGAAATAACATATGCGGCATCATTGTCGCCACCTCCCAAAAAACTGGAAAACAATAACGATGTTAAATTGGCATCCATTTTAAAAACAACCCCGTCCTGATCTGTGGCACCAGTGGGATCTCCGGGCACCGTTTGAAAAGCTCCCGGAGTGGTTGGAAACCGTTGGCCGGCATTTACGCTGTTTGATTGTGTACTGGATGCAACATATATATTACCTGCCGCATCGAGCATTACTTCGCTTCGTCCGTCATCACCGTAGTTCTGTTGCAACGAGGTCGCTCCGTTTCTTCCCGGCGTGATGTTCACTCCGTCATCACCGGTACCACCGATTCTTTTCGATCCGATCAACGCTGTACCGGCTGCATTCAATTTGGTAACAATTATATCATATAACCCGCCGGCCCCGATTGTCGTATTGGCTGGTGTGGTCGGGTAATTCACCGAGTTTGTTCTTCCTGCTATTACCACGTTTCCCTGGCCGTCTACAATCAAACTATGCGGCTGCTCGGTACCACTGCCTCCTATATACGTAGCATAGATGCGGTTGGAACCATTAGGACTAAGCCTGATAATTCCTATATCAACCGGTTCGTTTCCACTGCCGCCGCCAAAGGTGGTTTGAAATGCACCGGGTGACACGGGAAATCCGCCCGGAGAAAAAACAATTCCTCCGGCATACATGCTTCCATCCGGACCGTAAGTAGCCGTATAACCCCAGTTACTGGTTGTGCTTCCGGAAAAGGAACTGAAAATAAGTGTAGGATCAATAATGAGGGTTTCGCTTTTATTATAATTTTTAATATCAAATCGCACTTCGTTGCCTGTAACCGTATATTTTGCCGTCACTTGTTTTCTTGTATTCTTTTCATACTGGTACGTAACCGGATCCATTTCTTTTATTTCTCCTACTGATGTAGAAACGACCAATTGCCGGTTTTTCACCTCCAGTTTATCGGCACCCTCATACCGCATCACTATTTTGCTGATATCTGATCCCGGTCTGGCAATGATATCATACTTCATCTGCCCCTTATCGGTATAATAACGAACATCTACGTTGGGATAAATATTCTTTAGCGTCACTGCCTGAAAAATCCGGCAGTGGCTGGCCCATTTGGAAGGATCGTTACCGATAAAATAATTATTGTAGGTATCGAGCGGCTTGTCGGGAACTACTTCAGGGTTCGCAGAGGTTCCGGCAAAGTCAACATTGTAAGAATGCGAACGAAGGATGTAGTGTTTTTTTGCTCCTGCCGAACCCGAAGCATGACCATGCACCATTTCCTGTATTTCGGCAAGATCAGCCGCATTATGCTGAAGAACGGTGAAACCCGATGAACGGATAAAAAAAGAACCCGCTGGCACATAACCCATGTATTTTACCCGGCTATCCCACTGTCCTTTGTTTTCGATAAACTCAATATTGCCGTTTTGGGAACGGGAAGTAGCATAAATAAACAACAAAAGAATTATGGAGAATAGTCGGTTCAAGGATCGCAATTTGTTCTAATTTAATTAAAAAACCCGAGACTGTGTTTCAAAACTTGTGTTAAGAAATCCGGCTCCAGGTGGTTTTTCCTTTTTGATTATCAAGGTATATTTTAAGCTTCAAATTTTCTGCCGAATTAAGTTCCGGATCTTTTTCCAGAATTTCGGCAGCAAGATTCCGTGCCGTTTCCAGCATATTCCGGTCTTGGACTAAACTGGCCAGTTTAAAGTTTAACGGTCCGCTTTGTCTGGTGCCTTCAATATCGCCGGGTCCTCGCAACTCAAGATCTTTTTCGGCAATCAGGAATCCGTCATTTGTTTCAGTCATTATTCTCATTCTTTCACGGGCATCGTTGCTTATATCGTTTGCTGTAAGCAATATGCAATAGCTTTTTTCGGCGCCTCTGCCCACCCGGCCTCTTAGCTGATGCAGTTGTGATAAACCAAACCGCTCGGCGCTTTCTATTACCATTACTGTTGCATTTGGCACATCCACTCCCACTTCAATAACAGTAGTTGAAACCATGATCTGAGTATCTTTATTCACAAAGCGCTGCATATTCGTTTCTTTTTGCTGAATGCTTTGTCGGCCATGCAACATGCTGATCCAATAGGCAGGTTCGGGAAAATAGGCTTTCACATTTTCATACCCCTTCATCAGGTTTTCATAATCAAGTTTTGCACTTTCTTCAATCAGCGGAAAGATGATGAATGCCTGCCTGCCTTTTGCTATTTCTTTTTTTATAAAATCCATCACTTTTGATCGTACCGACTCATACCGGTGCACCGTATGCACCGGTTGTCGTCCGGGTGGCAGTTCATTAATAACGCTGTAATCGAGATCGCCGTATACCGACATCGCCAATGTTCGCGGTATGGGTGTGGCCGTCATCACCAGTATATGCGGCGGCATATGGCTTTTTTCCCAAAGCTTTGCTCTTTGGGCCACACCAAAGCGGTGCTGCTCGTCAATAATTACCAGCCCCAGATTTTTGAACTCCACCGTATCTTCAATTACGGCATGTGTGCCGATCAGGATTTGTATTTCACCTCCGCGTAACGCATTAAAGATTCGTTTGCGTTCTGCCGGTTTTACCGATCCTGTCAGCAACTCTGTTTTCACCGGCAAATGCCTGAGAAAGTTTTTTATGTTCTCAAAGTGCTGCTGCGCCAGTATTTCTGTAGGCGCCATCAGGCAGCTTTGAAAGCCATTATCCGCCGCCAGCAGCATGATGAGCAGAGCGACAATTGTTTTTCCGCTGCCCACATCTCCTTGCAGCAGGCGGTTCATCTGATGCCCTTTGGCCGTATCGGCTCTTATCTCTTTTATCACTCTTTTTTGCGCAGCAGTAAGTTCGAAAGGAAGATGTTGTGAGTAAAACGTATTGAAGAGATGACCGACTTTTTCAAACACGACTCCTTTTGAAAAGCGATGCCGGCCCGATCTTATTATTGCCAAACGTAACTGGGACAAAAATAATTCTTCAAACTTCAGTCTTTTTAATGCCTGCTCATATTCGTTTAGCGTTGACGGAAAATGTATTTTCTGATAAGCCTCTGCCCGGTTCATCAGCCCGAAACGCATCAACAATGTATCCGGAAGAATTTCAGGAATTTCGTTTGCCCCTGTCATCTTCAGCAGTGACATCGTGAGTTTCCCGATCTGCCTTCCGCCCAGTCCTTTTGATTTTAATTTTTCCGTGGCAGGGTACACCGGCTCCAGATAATTTTTTCCTGTGGTTTTTTCTTCCGTCTGCAGTTCCATCTCGGGATGAATAATTTGTGCCCGGCCCTGAAAAAAACTTACTTTACCAAATACAAGATAGGTACGTCCCGTTTGCAGCGTCTTTTGAATCCAGTTTATTCCCTGAAACCAGGTAAGTTCAAGAAAGCCCGTATTATCTTTTAGCTGAGCCACCAGCCGCTTGGCTTTTTTTTCTCCGATAATTTCAAACTGCAGCAATTTGCCGGCTACCTGAATGTAATCTGTTTCCGGCCCGATTTGGCTAATGGAACTAACTTTTGTTTTATCCACATGGCGGTGAGGAAAATGTTCGAGTAAATCCTTGAACGTAAAAATCCCCAGTTCTTTCTTCAGCAGGTCTGCCCGCTGCGGCCCCACTCCTTTGAGGTACTCAATTGGATTTGATAATATATCGGCAGATGCAGAAATAAAATCTGATTTGAAACAAAAATATTGGGTTTGCGAGATTTTATGTTTATTTTTCGTATTACAGAAAAACTTATCCACGAAAAACCGCCGCCCGAAATGCACTTCATTTATTTTCTGCAGATCAGTTTCAACTTTAAAGAATTAAAACCGGCTGTTTACTGTTATGTCACTGCCTTTGTAATTACGCTTGCCCTTATTCCGCTTGTATTGCATTTTATAAAAAAGTTTAATCTTTTTGATTATCCTGATGAAAGAAAAAGCCACAATACACCTATACCCACCATGGGCGGGCTTGCCATATTATGCGGTGTTATGACGGCGCTGATCTGCTGGTTCGATTTTGGCAAGTATGAAACCGCAATTACCTTTTTATTTTCCATAGTGCTGGTTACTATAACAGGAATGATGGATGATATCAAAAATCTGCCTGCACGATATAAACTGATGATCGAAGCAGGTGTTGCTTTCCTGGTGGCTTTGTCCGGTACCCGGATTACTCATTTGGGAGGTTTGTTTGGGATAAATGAACTTTCGCTGACAGCCCAGTTCTGCATTACCATCATTGCCATAACGGGTATCATTAATGCGTATAATCTTATTGATGGTATCGACGGGCTGGCCGGGGGCCTTGGATTTATGACGCTTATTACACTGGGTATTTTTATCACCCTCAGCAAAGACAACAACCATGCATTGATCGCATTCTCTATGGCGGGGGCGCTTTTTGCCTTTTTATATTATAACCTGAACCCTGCCCGTATTTTTATGGGCGATACGGGTTCGCTGCTGATGGGATTTATTATTGCTGTATTATGCGTTCAGCTAATTAAGATCAATATAATCACCCCCAGGCCAGTAGTTCCGCATATCGGGATTTTTACGCTGGGTATTATTTTTATACCGGTATTTGATGCAATTCGCTTATTCAGTATCCGCCTTTGGTTTGGCCGTTCTCCTTTTTCGGCCGATAAAAATCATATCCACCACCTTATTATAAGAGCGGGATTTTCGCATGCTTTTGCAGCTATACTGATCTGTATTTGCAATGGAATTTTGCTTTTTGGCATTTACTGGCTGAGAAAAATGGAGCCGGAAATACTTTTGTTGCTTATGATTCTCTATATGACATGTATTATCCTGCTGCTGAAGCGTATTTATCTGCTGAAAAAATTTATAAAACCAGGAAGTATGGTGTTAGCACAAGAGTAATCCTTTTAATAATGCTCCGTTTATATTCATAAATTATTTTCATTTTTGATGCGGCATAGTATGCCGGATCCGGCAGGCTGAGAGCCTAAACTTTACAGGAAAATTTTAAGTAAAGATTTGTAATTTTATGGAAGTCGTAGATAGAATAAGCCGGACACGATTATACAAAATCAGTTAAATAGTCTTGCCATATGAAGCAGGTAAGAAACATTATTCAGTCAAAGGGCAATATAATATTTTCAGTAAACCCGCATACCACCGTGTACGAGGCCCTTGAGTTAATGTGTGAGAAAAACATAAGTTCTGTGCTGATAATGGATGGTGACAAGCCTCTCGGAATTTTTACCGAAAGAGATTATGCACGTAAGGTGGCCTTAAAGGGAAAAGCTTCCAAAGAAACGCTAATCAGCGATGTGATGACACACAATCTGATAACGGTGAATCCTGATTGCAGTATTGAGGAAGCAATGCGGATAATGACCGATAAACACATAAGACACCTGCCTGTAACGGAAGGCGAAAAACTGACAGGGCTTATCTCCATCGGAGATGTGGTAAAATACCTGATAGAAGAACAAAAGTTTATTATCGGCAGCTTGGAACAGTATATCTCGCATACCTGAGCGGTACCGAAAAAACTGTTACCGTCAGCTATCATACAAGCAGGCGATATTCCATAGGCAAAAAACTACCCCTATGGCAATTTAGATATGCGAATAATCATCAAGAATAATTTTAAAATTAATATGAAATACTACGTCAAATATCTCTACATAATCCCGGTAATTATTGTATTAACAAGTTGTAAATCAAACAAGTTGATGCAAGATACCAGACCAGAAACAGGACTGTTTAAGGTCGCAATATTTTATCCTAATGGAAAAGAGAAAACGTTCGATATGGAGTATTACGAAAAAAATCATATGCCGATGATGGCGGGGCTTCTTGGTAAAAATTTAAAGTTTTATGAAATAAACAAAGGTATCGCCGGCAGAACGCCAAGTGATGAAATACCGTTTCTGGCTATTGGCTACTTTTACTGTTATGATATTAATGATTACAACATGTCCGTCGCTAAAAATATTGACACCATCCGCAATGATATAAAGAAGTACACAAACATTCAACCTATCATACAAATAAGCGAAATTAGGCAGGTCATATCTAACAAGCCTGGCAAGAAGTGAGTGAAGACTATAATTTACCCCAATCTTAGGACATGTTTGTTGGTAGTTTAAGATAGTGTTTGACATTCCTTTCGGCAGTTAAATTGAAGTAGTTAAGACTTAATCTGACAGTTGGGATTAACTTTAAAGTGACTAAACAAAATTGTTAACCCCAAAAAGTCAGATTATGAATTCTGAAACTAAGTTAATCAAATCCCGGATTGGCTTACTC
>Ga0209172_10000922_pt1 | contig 71779 bp, 66 predicted proteins | sample LarsenN4metaG_FD_184113 | JGI IMG/M metagenome (GOLD analysis project Ga0209172, IMG submission 184113) | Hot spring sediment bacterial and archeal communities from British Columbia, Canada, to study Microbial Dark Matter (Phase II) - Larsen... ...
GGCGAAGAAGTGGGGCATCTGCCAGAGAAAGAGAATCGCAAAGAACGAAAGCGCGACGGAGTCAATTTCGCCGCGGGCGGCGGTCCAGCCCATCAACGGCGGCATGGCGCCCGGGACTGCGCCGATCAGCGTGCACCATGCGGTGCGCGTCTTCAACGGCGTGTACACGAAGATATACGCGGCTAGCGTGGCGGCGCCCAGTAAAGCGGTCGTTGCGTTCACGAACAACAGCAGATAGCCAAGGCCTGCTGCTGCGATGCCTGCGGAAAACGTCAGAGCCTCGGCCGGCGCGAGCCGGCCGTCCGGCAGCGGGCGCGTCCGCGTTCTCAACATGCGCGCGTCCATCTCGCGCTCGGCGTATTGATTGAGCGCACTGGCCCCGGCGGCGAGAAGGCCGGCGCCGATGAGCGTGTGCACGATCAACCAGGACCTCAGTCCGTCGCCGGCGCCCATATAGAAGCCGACGAGGGTCGTGACAAGCACCAGCAACGTAATGCGCGGCTTTGTCAATTCCAGGAAATCGGCGGCCCGCGCCCGGCGGCTCGCGATTCCCAGTTCCGTTACTGCCATGCAGCCCTTCGAATCGGATACACTGCCGCGGGCCCGCGTTCGCGCACCATCGCGAAAGCAAGCAGCGTCAGAAGTACGGAAAACGCAAGGACCAGAGCGCCCGTTGCCACGTGCATGGTCGTGATCATTACCGACTTCGCGGTCCATACGGTGAACGCGCCTAACGCCAGTTGCGCCCAGAGCAGTCCGAATAGGACGGCGGACGGCCGCGCCAATAAGGGATGCTCGGAGTAAAATCGGCGAACTCGTAGAAAGGTCCAGACCACCATCACGGTCACCAGGACTGCGCCCAAGCGATGCAGGAAATGAATGACCACATTCGCAGAAGTCAACGGTGGAAGGATCTTACCAAAAGCGAGCGGAAAATCGGGGATCGCAAGTCCGGAATCGGTGTGCCGCATCAGTGCGCCCAACAGAAGCTGCAGGTAGATGGATCCCGTCGTCATCGCGCATAACCAGGGCAGCCTGCGCGACGCGTGCCGTTCCCGGACGACCGGCAGCCCGCGCTTCCAGGCAGGCGACGTAAACAGCGCCAGCGCGACGGTGAGGCAAAAAAACGTTTGCGCCAGGCAGGCGTGCGCCATCGAAATCGGCGTCGGCAGCAGGTACAGTACGGTCAGGCCGCCTAGAATTCCCTGACCCAACACCGCGAGGAAAGCCGCCGCGCCCAGCCATCGGACCCAGCAGCGCTCTTCCTTAAGGAAAAGCCAGATCATGAGAATCGTCGTGAGAAACCCGACAAACGACGCCGCCACACGGTGGCCATGTTCGTAGAAAATGCCGCCCACCCACTTGGAAAAGGGAAAGGTGAACATGTTCCAACCGTAGGTGGTCGGCCAGTCCGGGACGGCGAGGCCGGATTCCGTGCTTGTGACAAGCCCGCCGATGAAAATCAAAACTGCGGTCGAGCCAGCCGTGAAAAGGGCGAAACGGTGGAGCCCTACGCTTTCGCCCTTTCCCTGAAGCGAGCCCGCAACGCGAACGTTGCGCGACATCTAGTCGGCGGACTTGCCTTTGAACGTGAAATCGAGCTTGGCGGTTTGGCCGTCTGCAACCTCGATGGTCTGCTTCTGCTCTCCGAACTGTTCATGCCATGCAGTGATTTCATATTTTCCCGCAGGCAGCTTCAGTTCGTATGCTCCACCGCTCTTGGATACTGTGTGGAACGGATGCGGAAACACGCCGACGAACGCTTGCATCCAGCTGTGCACGTCGCATTTGATCGGAACGATCTCTGCCGTGTCGAATGTTCGTTCGAACTCAAGTCCTTCACGCTGGGAACTGTTGAATGGCTTGTTCTTTTCCGCCCACGCGTGGATGTTGTGGAGCGTCATGTCGCTGTTTCGGATCTTGATGGGCTGCTTGGTTTGGACGGTCAGCACGCGCGGAGTGTACGTGCAACCTTTCTGATCCAGCACAGGAGACTCCGACGGCGTCGGGAAGCTCTTCCCTTCCAGACCGGAACTGATGTGGATGATCACATTCTCGAGGCCGCCGTCGCTCACAACCACAGCCTGATCCACGGCGTTGGGATTGCTTTTCTGGCAATTCGGATCGGCCGACATCTGAATCTTTTTCGGCGCCGGAGCTGTTCCCTCGAAGATGATCTTCCCGGTCAGCGTCGCGGTCGCCGCTACCGGAGGACCGCTAGGCGCAGCTGCGTCTCCGCCTCCCGGCGCGGGCGGAAGACCCGTGGACTCTTCGCTTCCGCCGCCGCATGCGGCGAGAAGCAGCATCATCAACGAACACACGAATAGCGAAGATTTTCGCATTGCAAATTCTCCAGGTATAAAGGGTGTGAAATACATCAAAGCGCCAACAAATGAATATAGTTGAAGCCTTTCGGCTTTCTCAATCGAATTTTAGCCAGTGCGCGCGGTAAGCTTCATTGTAGGCGCAGACGCATGAACACGTCGGGCATCAAGCACACATGTCGCTTCGTCGCGCAGTTCCTCTCGAGGCCCGCGATGACGGGGGCGGTTATGCCAAGCTCGACGGCTCTTGCCAGGACCATCGTGGAAGGACTGGAACTGGAACGCGCCCGCGCAGTTCTCGAGTACGGTCCCGGAACGGGCGCTTTCACGGAGCGCATTCTCGAAAAACTCCCTCGAGAGTCGAAGTTCCTGGCAATCGAAGCCAACCCGCGCCTGGCCGCGATATTTAAGTCAAGGCAGCCGCAAGTTCCACTAGTGCAGGACAGCGTCGCGAACGTTCGTACGATCTGTGACTATGCCGGGATTGACCGCGTCGATTGCATTGTTTCCGGCTTGCCGTGGGCGGCCTTCCCCGCGGCGATGCAGGTGAAATTTCTCGACGAGATGATGCGAGTGCTTGCGCGCAACGGACGGTTTGCGACGTTTGCTTACCTCCATGGCCTGCTGCTGCCTCCGGGCAAGCGATTCGCGCGCCTGCTTCCAAAGTATTTCGGCAGCGTATCGAAAAGCCGCGTTGTTTGGCGGAATCTCCCTCCTGCGCTGGTGTACCGCTGCCGCCGTTGATTGAGATCAACCCATTCCTTGGTCTGTAACTGAAGTAAATTCGCTGGCCTTTACTATAGGCGGATTTCCGTTCATCATGGCCTCCACCACCGGAGGACCAGACGTATGACCTCGCTCCTGACCCTGCTTCTGCTTTTTGTCGCATTGCAGGCGCCTGCGGGAAACGCCGCAGCCGACACGGCGCTTCTCGATGCGGCGCAACAAAACGACATGGCGGGAGTCGCCAAAGCCCTCGAACAGGGCGCGAACGTCAATGCAAAGACCCGCTACAATGCGACCGCCTTAATGTTTGGCGCGATGAACGGCAACCTGGAGATCGTCCGGTTGCTGCTCGAACGGGGCGCAGACATGAACGTGCGAGATACGTTTTACGGGTTCACGCCGATGGCTGCGGCGATGATGAACGGTCGCGTCGACGTCATCCGGCATCTGGTCGAAAGAGGTTCGCCGGAGGCGCCGAATGCGCTCACACTTGCCCTGCAGACAAAGAATGTTCCGCTCCTTTCCGCCGTGCTCGCGAACAAGGCCGTTAACGACAACACGGTCGCGGCTGCTCACGCCTGGGCGCTCAAGAACGGCAGCCCGGAGATGGCGGCCGCCGTGCAGACTGTCATGAATTCCCGCGGCGTCTCTTCGAAGCCAATCGTGACGCTTCCGAAGTCCGCGCTGCAGGCTTTCGCGGGTGTATACACCGGGCCAAACGGGCAGACGTTTGTCGCGGCGTTGAAAGACGATCAACTCACGCTGAGCCAGGGAGGACTCGTCGCAACGTTGTTTGCGACATCTCCAACGACATTCGTCAGCCCGGACCGGCCGAACTCCGAAGTGACGTTTGAAATGAAAGGCGGCGTCGCCGAGCGCATCACCATCAGCCTGGGGGCCCAAACGCTTCAACTCACACGCACTGCAAACGCCGACGCCTCGCCGTTGGGCGCGACGCCGGGGCCTCCGCAGCGGCCGCGAAGGCGCCTGTTACCGCGGTAGATCTGGCCGTCGCGCCGCGCGCAAGCGCGCGCAACTGGCCGTCGTTCCGCGGCCCCGGGGCTTCGGGAACGGCCGATGGCCAAGGCGCCGTGGCCGAATGGGACGTCGCATCCGGCAAGAACATTCGATGGAAGACGCCGATTCCGGGCATTGCTACAGCAAGCCCGATCGCTTGGGGCAATCGCGTTTACATTGCGACCGCCGTTAGCGCAAGCGATAACACGTTCCGCACCGGCTTCTACGGGGACACAGCGCCCGTCAACGATTTGTCCGAGCACAGTTGGAAGCTTTACGCGCTCGATGCGCAAAACGGCCGCATCGTTTGGGAACGCGAAGTACACAAGGGCGTCCCGAGAACAAAGCGTCATCCAAAAGGCAGCCACGCCAGCTCAACTCCCGCAACGGACGGACGCCGCATCGCTGTTCTTTTCGGCACGGCGGGAATTCTCGCCGTATACGACGCGAATGGCCGCTTGTTGTGGAAGAAGGATGTCGGACTGATCGACAACGGCTGGTTCTTCGACATAACGCACCAGTGGGGCCACAGCAGTTCGCCGATCATTTATAAGGATTTGGTCATCATCCAGGTCGATCGGCAGAAAGACTCTTACATTGCGGCATTCGACGCGGCGAGCGGCAAGGAGATCTGGCGGACTGGACGCGCCGATGAGATTCCCACGTGGGGCACTCCCACGATCGTGACAGGAAAACTCGGCGACGAACTGGTCGCCAACGGCACGAAAATCCGCGGCTACGATCCGGCAACTGGCAAGCTCCGATGGACTTTGGCGCCGAACTCTGAAATCACGGTTGCGACGCCGGTCGCCTCCAATGGCGCCGTCTTTGTAACCGGGGGCTATCCGCCGGTGCGGCCGATCTATGCGATCCGGCCTGGACACTCAGGAGACATTTCTTTGGCCAAAGGCGCCGCCTCCAACGACGCGATAGCCTGGAGCAACGATCGCGAAGGCACGTACATTCCAACGCCGATCGTCTATCGCGGCCTGCTATACACGCTGAACAACAACGGCATTCTCACCGCCTATGACGCGCAAACCGGCGAACGCGTCTACCGGGCGCGCGTGGGGTCGGGTGGATCGTTTTCGGCGTCGCCTGTGGCCGCCGACGGCCGACTGTATTTCGCCACGGAAGACGGCGAGGTCTTCGTCGCAAAAGCCGGACGCGAGTACGTCGAACTGGCCAAGCAGGAGATGAAGGAAGTGATCATGGCGACGCCGGCCATTTCGAACGGGCTCATTGTCCTGCGAACGATGAAGCACGTATACGGCATCGGCGTGAAATGACGCCGCGAATGGAAGTTCGAGCCGGCCGCATCGTCCGGCTGGCCGTCATCGGAATATTTTTCTTTCACGGTGCGGTTGGCTTTCGTTGGGCTATACAGCCGTCTGCCGGCGCCGGCCATTGGCCGTCGTTTCGCGGGCCCGCAGCGTCCGGCGTTGCCGAGAAGCAGAATCTTCCAGACCGCTGGGACGGCGCGAGCGCACGGAACATCCTTTGGAAAACCCACATTCCAGGGCTGGCGCATTCGAGTCCGATTGTCTGGGGCGATCGGATTTTCCTGACGACCGCGACCAGCAGCAGGCCAAACGCGTCGTTCCGTCCAGGCCTCTATGGAGACGGCGACGCCTCGGACGATCGCTCTCCACATCGATGGCTCGTCTACGCCATCGACAAGCGCAGCGGCAAGATCCTCTGGGAACACCTCGCCTATGAAGGCCAGCCCGTGGACAAGCGGCACATCAAATCAACGTATGCAAGCTCCACTCCGACAACCAACGGCCGTATTGTAGTCGCCTGGTTCGGTTCGCAAGGTCTGTATGCCTATGACGTCTACGGAAATTTCTTGTGGAAGGCGGATCTCGGCCGCGTCAACGCCGGCGCCTATGACATTCCAAGTTACGAGTGGGGGCCCGCCAGCTCGCCGATTATCTGGAACGATCTCGTCATCGTGCAGTGCGACTCGCAAGAGAATTCGTTCATCGCGGCCCTGAAAGCGCAGACGGGCGAGATGGTTTGGAAAACCCGGCGCGAGGAATTGCCGTCTTGGGGTACGCCGACCGTCGTCGATGCCGCCGCAGGTCCAGAACTTGTGACGAATGGATCGAATTATATTCGCGGCTATGACCCGCGAACCGGGGCGGAACTCTGGCGGCTTGGCGGCAGTTCGAAGATCACCGCGCCGACTCCGGTTGCCGGAGATGGGCTGATCATTGTGGCAAGCGGGCGCGCCCCCGAGCGCCCGATCTTCGCAGTGAAGCCAGGCGTCCGCGGCGACATTACGCTGCCGAAGGGCGAGACGCGAAGCAAGGCGGTCGCATGGAGCCACTCCGGACGCGGACCGTACATGCCGACGCCGCTCGTCTATCGCGGCATCCTGTATGTGCTACAAAACAACGGCATCCTCGACGCCTATGATTTGCGCAGCGGCGAAGAGATCTACCGCGCGCGGTTGCCCTACATCGGCAGCGGCTTCAGCGCGTCGCCGGTTGCGGCCGATGGAAAGATTTATCTCTCAGCCGAGGATGGGGAGATGATCGTCATTGCGGCCGGCCGCGAGTACAAACACATTGCGACGAACTCCATGGGGGACCTGATCATGGCCACGCCGGCGCTATCCGACGGCGTGATGTACGTGCGCTCCCAACGCAGCTTGTTTGCGATTGGAAGACAACGCTAGTTTCCGACGCGTTCGCCTTTCGCCGTCACGAACCCTGTTACGTAGCCGCCGTCGCTGCCGTTGCGGTTCGGCGCGATCATCAGCTTGATCTTGTCGCCTGCTTTGATCATGCCGTCCCTGTAGCCGGCGCGATACACGTTGTTCCGGCTGTGCGTTTCGAACTCGATCTCGCGAGCTCCCTTTGCATCGGAGACCTGCAAAATGACGCGGCCGTGCGGATTGGCGATTTCCCAGATCTTGACGACGCCTTCGATTTCGACGCGCTTCGTGAAGTCCTGCGCCGCGGCTGAATGATGGGCGGAAGCGCCGGGAACGCCCATCGTGAGCAAGACCGCGCCTGCCAGCGCAACGCACATGATTCTCATGGTTCTCATGATTCTACTCTCCCAGTTGTTCACCCTATTTCGCTTTAGCCGACGCCGACTTCCGGAGTTGTTCCAGATGCCGTTCCCACTCAGGTTCGTTGCATTCGTAGGTCATCAGAAATCCGTTTGGGACAATGGACCATCTTTTCACTTCCGAGACAGGCTTCGTGTAAAAGACCGGATCGGTCATTGTCATCTCAACGGTGAGGACTTTCTGGCCGTTCTCTTCCGAAAGCCGGTACCTTTCAACGATCTTCGCCTGGTCGCTGTGCGCGTAACGCTGGTCGACCTGTTCCTTCAGGTGCGACGTCTCGACAACCAACGTATCGCCCTCCCAGCGGCCGATCGAATAGCCGTTGCGTTCCGGCAGACGGTCCGCTGGGGGAATAACGCGGTCGCCGAAATAGACTCGCCGGATTTCGTTATGCGCCTCATAGATGATCGTGATCTGATCGGGCCGCTGGATGATTTCCATGGGATAGCCGCCAGAGCCCAGCATGGAGCCCGGCATCCCCGTCCCCACGCAGTGGCCTCCGGGCGTATCTCCAGTGGGTTTTACGAGAGCTTGGTATTCATTGATCTTGCGCCGCGCCTCCGGCGTGTACGGCAATTCGGCCTGACCGGCGCCGCCTCGTCCGCCGCCGCCCCGCGCTCCCGGTCCGCGGTATGTTGTCCATACGCCGGTGAGGTCCGGTTGGGCGCCGCGATTCGACTGCGCCAACGCGAAACCGGCAAACAGGCTGATGGCCAGGGCCAGCAGGAAGCCCGTCATTGCTTTGTCACGCATCCGCATCCTCCGCCTTCTGAGTTTGGCTGGAATTCTACAGAATGCGGGGCGCTGGAGGAAATCCAAAGAACGCGCCGGGTTCCGGTAATGGCCCGCGTCTTTCCGGTGGAAATGTCGAAGTGATATGCTAGTTACATGTAACCTGCTGAGAGGAGCGCTATGTCCACATCGAAGCGGTTGAAGGCGGGGAGGGATAAGGTTCAAGCGTACCGCGACCGGCTGCGCAAGAAAGGATTGCGGCCCATCCAGATTTGGGTTCCCGACGTACGCTCCGCCGATTTTGTCAGAGAGGCTCACAAGCAGTCACGCGCAGTGGCGGACAGCCGTTACGCTAAGAAGGACCAGAGCTTCATTGACGTCATTTCTATCTGGGATCAGGGATGAGGCGCGGTGAGATCTGGACTGTTGCGGGCGGTGGGGACTATGCCGGGAAGCCCAGGCCGGCTGTCATTGTGCAGGATGACCGATTCGACGCCACAGCGTCGATTACAGTCTGCGTGTTCACTATGGATCCGACAGACGCCCCGTTATTCCGTTTGCCCATTATGCCGAATGAAAAGAACGGTCTCCGCGCGCGATGCCGCTTGATGGTCGATAAGATCACTACCATCCCCAAAACTAAGATCGGCTCTCGAATTGGCCGTCTCGATGACGAAGACATCGTACGGCTCAATCAGGCGATCCTCGTTTTCCTGGGATTGGCGGGGTCTCAAAGAACTGATAAACGGTAAAGCCTGTTTAGCGAGACTTTAGAATGCGCCAGGCGGTTTAACCTTATCAGGGGGCGGGCGTCTTTGGACGGGCATGACCATTATCACGTTGTCTACGACGAGCAGTGTGAGATCTGCCAGGCCGGCGTCTCCTGGCTTGAGATTCTTGACCGGCGGGAGCGCGTCGTCTGCCATCCCATCGAGCCCGACATTCTGGCGCAGGTTCATCCAACCCTTACTGTCGAGGCATGTCTTCGAGAGCTTCACGTCGTGACGCCGGACAGGAGCGTCGTTGTAGGTTGGGACGCGGTCGCTGCGCTGGCCCGCCTGTTCCCCGAAACGTGGCTGATTGGCGCAGCCGGCGTTGTTCCCGGCGTACGTTCTGCTTTGAGGGCGCTCTACCGATTCGTTGCGAGGAATCGGTACGAATTGAGCAAATGCCGCGGCGGCGCTTGCCGCGTTGAACGGCCCATCCGCACGAGGCGACGTTCCAGATTCGGAGTTTTCTGGTCCTGTTATACCGCCGGCATGGTTCTGAGACTTCCACTCTCCATCGCGGTCACCGTGCGCGATGCTGCAGTGCGGATTCGCCGGTATGTTGTCACCTTCCGCAAGCGTTTCGACCTTCTCGACGGACGGCTCCAGTTGCTGTTCATCGGCGGCTTCCCATGCGACGTTGTTCCTATAGTCTTTGGAGAGCAATTCTGGACTGTCATTTACAAGGGCGTCGTGGTCGACCCAGGTTCGCCGAAGATGCGCGGTTCGCTCCTTCGCCACATCCGCCGCCTTCCTGCCGATGCGATTCACACGATCGTCGCAACGCATCACCACGAGGAGCACTCCGGCAACCTGAATTGGCTTGCGGAAAAGACCGGCGCCAAGTTGTACGTCTCCCCCACGACGGCTGAGCTGCTTGCCGGCGGGTTGAAACTCCCATGGGCGCGGCGGTTCATTATCGGCGCGCCGGACGAGCTGAGAAGCCCATTTGAGCTTCTCAAGGAACGCCTGCCTGACGGAGGGAGCAACCTGCTGATACTGCCCGCGCCGGGCCATTGCGCGGATCACATCATTCTCTATGATCCCGAGGAAAAGCTCCTGATCGTTGCAGACGCTTTCATGGGCGTCTATTTTTCGGCCCCGAATCCGGATGTGGACAGCCGAAGCTGGATCGATTCGCTGGAGCGTATGCTCGCGCTGGACGTTGAGATCCTCATCGAAGGGCATGGACTGATTCATACGGAGCGCAAGGACATACCGGACATCCCCGGCGTGGTCGTGCGCGAGAATCCCAGGAAGGAGCTTGAAGAGAAGCTTCGATACCTGCGATGGCTGCGCCGGCAGGTGGATGCCGGCTTCGCTGAAGGCCTGTCCATGTGCGCCATTGAAGCCACGTGTTTTCCCTGGGGACGCGTCAACGCCTGGGAGACCTTCTTGAACGATCATCTGATGCGGCTTTTCAGCCTCGGGCATTGGTCGCGCGCCGAGCTGGTGCGCAGCTTCGTCAGGTCCGACGATCACCGCGCGTCCCTTGCGGCCGCCCTTCCGATGGTTTATCAGGCGCGCATTCACGTCTCGGGTAGGTCCGGCGGGTTGCTGGATGACTCCGCCGCGCCGCGCTCGCAAGAGGTAATCTAGAGTCATGCGCATCGCGACCTGGAATGTGAATTCGCTGAAGGCGCGTCTCGAGAAGGTTATGTGGTGGCTCGACCGGGCCAAGCCGGATGTGCTGTTGATGCAAGAGACGAAGTTGGCTGACGCCGACGCGCCGTTTGCGGCGTTCCAACAAGCCGGCTACGCGCTCGCGCATCATGGAGAAGGCCGCTGGAACGGCGTGGCCATTGCAAGTCGTTGCGGCATTGAAAGCGTGGTGGTCAATTTCGGCGATCCGCTCCGCCCCGCGCAAACATCTGAGGCGGGAGACGACGAGCCTCTTGCTGAGGCGCGCATGATTTCCGCCGAATGCGGCGGCGTGCGCGTCGTCTCGCTCTATGCTCCGAATGGCCGACTCGTGGGCTCCTCCTTCTACGAAGCCAAACTTGCGTGGTTCGACCGGCTGTCGCGATGGTTGAGCGAAGCGATTGACGTCGCGCAGCCTGCAGTGCTCGGCGGCGACCTCAATGTTGCTCCAGAAGACGTGGATGTATGGGACGCCGCGGCCTGCCACGGCGGTACGCACGTCTCCGAGCGCGAACGTGAAGCGTTCGCACGCCTCTGCCGGGCGGGTTTCGTGGACGCCTATCGTCTTTGCCATCCCGAGCCGGGACGTTACACGTGGTGGGATTATCGCGCCGGAAACTTTCATAGAAACTTCGGCATGCGCATCGACCACCTTCTGGTGACCGCCGCGCTTCAATCGCGCATTGTGTGGGCCGAGATCGATCGCGAAGCGCGAAAGGGGAAACCCCTGCCTTCGGACCACGCACCGCTCGTCATCGATATCGACGCGCCGGGCCGCCCGTTCGACGCCGGCTGGACCTCCGCTGATCAACGCATCGCGGGTCGGCGCGCGCGCCTGAACTGAGTGTGCTAGTATTCGCGTGCGTCGTCTTGCAAAACGCATAGGAGGAAGTCGATGCGATGGAAGCTTGGAATCTCCAGCCTCGTTGCTGCCGTCGTCGTTGCAGCGCCTCTCGCCGCGCAGTTCGGGCATCCATTAAAGGGGACTTGGAGCGGCGACTGGGGCCCCAATGAATCCAACCGCAATCGCATTCTGCTGGAGTTTGATTGGGTCGGCTGCGCGGAAAACAATTGCCGCATCGTCGGAACGTTGAATCCCGGACCCGACGCCGCGCCTCTCAGAAATATTACGCTGACCCCTCCGGACCCATTCCCCGGCGTTGTCGCCAATGCGGATAAACCGTGGACGCTGCGCTTTGAAGCCGACGTCAAGGACGAGAAAGGAAACGTGGTGCGCGTGACTGTGGACGGCAAGTTGGATAACCTTGGCGCCTACCGCCGGCGAATCCACGGGAACTGGACGCAGGGAACGGTGAAGGGAACGTTCTTGGCAATACGAAACTAATTTCGGATTTCCGGACTTCGGATTGCGGATTTGGCGAAAGCAAACTTGCTCCCCGCTTCCACAAAATCCGCAATCCGAAACCCGCAATCCGAAATCCCGCCCCCTACTCGTCCAATATCGGATTGCCGAAATCGTCCTTAAGGCTGTTCAGGTACTTGTTATTTTCCTGGCAGATGTATTCCTGAAGTTCGCCTGTTGCGTCCCACGGGATATTCCACGCGACGCTCCACGGTTTCGTATACGCTCCAGGGTCATCGATGAGGGCTTCGTAACGAAGCGTTCCCTTGTTGGGCCTCGTGAATTTTTCTACAACGTGGAGTTCGTCGGTGTGCGGATGACCGTAGTAATCCAGCCACGTGCCTTCGTTGAATCCGACAACATCCACGACCAGCGTGTCATTGCCTTCCCATTTTCCGACGGAATGGCCGAGCCACGTGGAGCCCTTGATCGCATTTTTCGGCGGATGCGGGCGTCCGTCCATGTAGATCTCGCGCCAGATATGCGCGCCGCCCTCGAAGATCTGGATGATCCGGTCGGGGAGATGAAACATTTCCATCGGGTATGGCGTAGCGTACAGTCGAGGTCCGCCCGGCGGGAGGCAATAACCTTCGGGGTCGTATTTCGATTCGTTCAGCGAGTTGTAGTTATAAACAGCCGCGGACCATTCACGGAATGGAACCCAGGGCTCCGACGGCGCCCCTCCGCGCAGGCCCCCACGCCCGCGTGCTCCTCTCGCCGCGGGATCGGGCGCCGGGGCCCCAACGAAGATGTTCGTGGCGCCCATGTTCTGGATGTACGGCAGGTCCCAGACTCCCTTTTCCCCTGGAACGCGTCCGAAGTTGACCTTGCCGTCGGGGAGGCGCGGCGTCGGTTCCGGCGGCGCTTCGGGCTGTCCACCCCTGCCGCCTCGGCCGCCTCTTCCGCCGCGCTGGCCGCCTGCGCCGTCGGCAGGCGCCTGGCTATAGAACGAAGCTGGCGCCAGGGCAACCACGAAAAACACCGCAATTGCAGCCACGAACGTTAAGGGTCTTTGCACGTTCTGACCTCCGTCTATTGCGTTCTTGGGTTCTGCGAGCTCGAGTCGGAATCCAATTGCCGGCCGTCTGCGAATCGGACAGAGTTGCCGTTGCACTTATTGGTTCCATTCTTGGCGGTCGCCGCATCCGGCACCGTCACGACCATGCCGACTTTCAAGGTATCTCGGGTCCATCCTCTGGCAACCAATCCGTTCGGGCTCCCCATCTCGCAGCCCCAGTTCGTGACCTTTCCGGTGGCGGGGTCTTTCACGTCAATGTAAAAGTATGTGTGGGGATTCATCCACTCGACCTTGGTAACGACGCCCGTCAATGTGATCCGCTTGTTGTTGTCGAACTCCGCAGAAAACGAATGATGCGCGAGCGCCGGCGCGCCGATCGCAACCAGAGCGGCCCCGGCAAGAATACCCATCAAAACGCTAGCCCGCATGAAAAACCTCCTGCGTCTCTCGCTAAGTGTTTGCGCAGAATCATGATGCATGGGGAGTCTGACGCCGTCAAGCGTTCGAGAGGAAGTCCGCCGCAATTGGCGCTCCGTGAGCCGCAGATTACGCAGAGCTAAATCCGCGCAATCTGCGGCGCCAATTTCAATTACCTTGGGTTCTCTGATATCGTGAGCCGTCTGGCGATTCAAGGAGATTGCCGAATATGAAGCTGCCCCGCCGTCTGGTTACGAGGCTCATCATCGCCTGTGCGTTGGCGCCGCTCGCCTACCTGCCGCCTGTCCTCATTTCCGCCCAAAACAGAAGTGGGACGGTCGAGGCTTTGTCGCCGGCCAGTCTGCGGCAATGGGTCTCCTATCTCGCTTCGGACGAGCTGGAGGGGCGGGGTACGTTTTCGGAAGGGCTTGGGCTTGCAGCCGCGTACATTGCGGAACAATTGAGAAATGCCCGAGTGAAACCCGGAGGCGATGCGGGTTCGTACTTTCAGCGAGTGACGGTGCTTGGCGTACGCAGCACGAACCGGTCTACGTTGACGGTCGAGGTGAACGGACAAACGCGGGTGTTTGCAGACGGCGAAGGCGTGACGTTCTCGAGAAACGTCGGGGGCAAACGGATGTTCACTCTGGACGGCGTGGAATTCGTGGGCTACGGATTGAATCTCGGCTCGAATCACAACGACTACAACGGCCGCGACGTGAAGGGAAAGGCCGTCGTCTGGATGGGTGGGCGAGGACCGCGATCGGCGGATCCGGCGCAAACGGCCAGATTCCTGCGCAGCCGCGCTTCCATCGCAATTGACGAGATGGGCGCTGCAGCGTCCCTTTCGCCGCAGCAAACCGCCGGGTTCGCCCCCGTCCAGAACGCGCCGGCAGGCCGCGGTGGACGCGGAGGTCAGACTCCCGAGTTCACCACCACGCAGCGGCTGGATGCTCCACAAGCGCCCAGCATCACGGCGTCTGACGAATTTTTCGAATTTCTATTCAGCGCGTCCGGACTGAAATACGCCGAACTGAAATCGAAAAGCGAGCTTCAGGAGGATTTGCCGCCCTTTACGCTGAGCGGCGTGCGGCTGACTTTTAATCTTGATGCGGATTATCAGGTCATCAGCACGCAGTACACGCGGAATGTGGTCGGCATTGTCGAGGGGACGGATCCGAAGCTCAAAGATACGTACGTGGCATTCGGCGCCCACTACGATCACGAAGGCTATGCTCGCGGCCCGCAGCCTCCGGGAACGACCGATCGCATCTTCAACGGCGCCGATGACGACGCGTCCGGATCGGCCGCGCTGATCGGTCTGGCGCACAGCTTCGCGCAGAGACCGGCCCGCCGGTCTTTGCTTTTTGTGTGGCACGCCGGCGAAGAACTCGGACTCCAGGGATCGCGGTACTTTGCCGACAATCCCGTCGTTCCGCTGGACCGGATCGTTGCGCAGCTCAATGTCGACATGATCGGACGCAACCGGGACAATAAGGAAACCGAATCCAATACCGTCTATACAGTCGGCGCGGATCGCATCAGCACGGAGCTGCACAACACACTCATTGACGCCAACGCCGGCCTCCCGGCGCCGTTGACGATCGATTTTGAGATGAACGACGCTACGGATCCCGAGCGGATCTATTACCGAAGCGACCACTACAGCTATGCGGCAAAAGGGATTCCGGTGATTTTCTTCTTTACCGGACTGCATCCGGATTACCACCAGGTGACGGATTCTGCAGACAAGATCAACTACGAAAAAATGTCCCGCATTGCGCAGTTGATCTTCGAAACCGGACGGAGACTCGCTGAATCGGACCGCGCGCCCGCCCGTGATTTTCGCGGACCTCGGGCGGGCCGCGGCGCGAACGGAAAGCTGTCAGTGGGGAATTGAAGGCGGCTGTGTCCCGGTCGTCCCCGCCAGTTCCCGCCGATGCGTCTCAATCGCCCTAACCGCAATTTTCTTCAGCCCGGCGCCGCCCCCATCCACGTATTCCAGAATCTGGCGGCGCATCCGCGGCGCCCAAAAATTCTTGAGATGCTCCGCGACGCCCTTTGCGGCTTTCGCTTCGTCGGGTTCGGCCTCGAAGAACGACGCGATGTCGTTGGCCATCTTGACGAGATGCTGGACGTTCAAGCTAGCTCTCCACCATCTCCCTTTGCCGCAGCAGTTCTTCCTGCCGCTGCGTGAAATCCAGATAGTGCTCCTGCCATTCCGAGGGATGGGTGACCAGGCTGACTTCCACGGCCGTCACCTTGTATTCCGGACAGTTGGTGGCCCAGTCGGAATTATCCGTCGTCACCACGTTCGTTCCGCTGACCGGATGATGGAACGTCGTATACACGACGCCGGGCTGGATGCGGTCTGAAATTCTGGCCTTCAGGACGCTCGTGCCCGCGCGGCTGCTAATGGCGACGAGCGCGCCGTCGCGTATTCCGCGCTGTTCCGCGTCGTGGGCGTGGATTTCCAGGACGTCTTCAGAATGCCACGCAAGATTCTCGGTCCGGCGCGTCTGCGCTCCGACGTTGTATTGCGTCAGCGTACGGCCGGTCGTCAGGATCAAGGGATACTTGCGGCTCGTCCGCTCTTCCGTGGGGACATACTCGGTGATGACAAACTTGCCCTTGCCGCGGACGAACTGGCCCACATGCATGATCGGTGTTCCTTCCGGCGCCTTGTCGTTGCACGGCCACTGAATGCTTCCGAGGCGCTCGAGCTTTTCGAAGCTGACGCCGGCAAATGTAGGAGTCAACCGTGCGATTTCGTCCATGATTTCCGACGGGTGGTTGTAATGCATCGGATAACCCATCGCGTTGGAAATGGCCATCGTGATTTCCCAATCGGCCATCCCGTTCATCGGCGGCATGACTTTGCGAACGAGCTGAATGCGCCGTTCGGCGTTCGTGAACGTGCCGTCCTTTTCCAGGAAAGTCGAGCCGGGGAGAAACACGTGCGCGAGTTTCGCCGTTTCGTTGAGGAACAGGTCCTGGACGACGACGCACCCCATCGCCCGCAGCGCCGCTTCGATGTGCTGCGTGTTGGGATCGGACTGCGCAAAGTCCTCGCCCTGGATGTACATTCCCTTGAAGCTTCCGTCCAGCGCGGCGTCGAACATGTTCGGGATCCGGAGTCCAGGTTCGGATGCGATGTGAACGTTCCACTCTTTCTCGAACAGGGCGCGCACGTTCGCGTCGGAGATGTGTCGATAACCTGAGAATTCGTGCGGGAACGACCCCATGTCGCACGAACCCTGCACGTTGTTCTGGCCCCGAAGCGGATTCACGCCCACGCCTTCGCGGCCGAGGTTGCCTGTCGCCATCGCCAGGTTGGCCATGCCTATCACCATCGTGGAGCCCTGGCTGTGTTCGGTCACTCCGAGCCCATAGTAGATGGCCGCGTTCCGCGCATTGGCGTAGAGCCTAGCGGCCCCGCGGATGTGGTCGGCCGGCACGCCGGTCATGCGCTCGACGCTTTCAGGCGAATATTTGGGCTGGGAGACGAACTCCTTCCACTTCCGGTATTCCTCGGGATCGCAGCGTTCATTGGCGAATGCGTCGTCGGCCAGGCCTTCGGTCACGATTACATGCGCCAATCCGTTGATGACGGCGACGTTCGTACCCGGCATGAGCTGAAGATGGTAATCGGCTTCAATACGCGGAGGAGTCCGGACGAGATCAATGGCTCGGGGGTCCACGATGATGAGCTTCGCGCCCTCGCGCAGCCGGCGCTTCATGCGGGATGCGAAAACAGGATGCCCGTCGGTCGGATTTGCGCCGATGATCATGATGACGTCGGCGTGCATCACGGAATCAAAAGTCTGAGTTCCCGCGGACGTTCCGAACGTGGTCTTCAGGCCATATCCCGTCGGAGAGTGGCAGACGCGCGCGCACGTATCGACGTTGTTGTTTCCGAACACGGCGCGTACGAGCTTCTGGACAAGAAACGTCTCTTCATTCGTACACCGGGACGACGTGATCGCTCCGATCGAATCCCGCCCGTATTGCGCCTGGATTCGCTTGAACTCGGAGGCGACATGGCCGATGGCTTCGTTCCAAGACACTTCCTTCCACGGATCGTCGATGCTCTTGCGGATCAGAGGGCGCAGGATCCGATCCGGATGCGTGGTATATCCGATCGCAAACCGGCCCTTCACGCACGCATGTCCGTGATTGGCATGACCGTCGGGGTTCGGGACCATCCGGACGACCTGGTTGCCCTTCACTTCCGCCTTGAACGAGCAGCCGACGCCACAGTAGGCGCAGGTTGTCACGACCGTCCGGTCAGGCTGGCCGAGCTCATAAATGGACTTCTCCATCAGCGTTGCCGTGGGACAGGCCTGGACGCACGCGCCGCAGGACACGCATTCGGAATCCATGAAAGATTCCATCTGTCCCGGCGACACCTTGGATGCAAAACCGCGGCCGTCGATCGTGAGCGCGAATGTCCCCTGCGTTTCTTCGCAGGCGCGTACGCAGCGGCTGCAGACGATGCATTTGCTGGGATCGAAGGTGAAGTAGGGATTCGATTCGTCCTTCTTGGCGTTCAAGTGATTGGCGCCATCATAGCCGTAACGTACTTCCCGGAGACCGACGGCGCCGGCCATGTCCTGAAGTTCGCAATGTCCATTGGCGGGACAGGTCAGGCAGTCCAGAGGATGATCGGAGATGTACAGTTCCATCACGCCGCGACGCAGGTCCGCAAGCCGCGGCGACTGCGTCCGGACCTTCATGCCGGCTTCGACTGGAGTCGTGCAGGAGGCCGGGTAGCCGCGCCGCCCTTCGATTTCAACCAGACACAGGCGGCAGGAGCCGAACGGCTCCAGACTTTCCGTGGCGCACAGCTTCGGAATCTGCCTCTCCGCCAACGCAGCGGCGCGCAGGACCGATGTGCCTTCCGGAACTCGGATTGGAACGCCGTCGATCTCGAGGGAAATCATGGTGCTCGACGTTCGTGGTGGCGTTCCAAGATCCTGGTCGGTGATGGAAAGCATGGTGTCCTCCGGGGAATTTGGGGACAGAGACCAATTTCCTGCGCGTACGCTTACGTGAAGCTTGACGGCTCGGTCACGCGCAGGAAATTGGTCTCTGTCCCCAAATTCCCTAAAATTCTAAGCCGAAACCCTCTTCTCGGCGCCCTTTTCAATCCCAAAATCCTCCGGGAAATGCCGGATCGCACTCAAAACCGGATATGGGATGAGGCCGCCAAGGCCGCAGAGAGACCCGTTCAGCATCACGTCGCACAGGTCGTGCAGCAGCTCGACGTTGGCCGTCCGGCTGCGGTTCTGGATGATCTTGTCCATAACCTCGACTCCCCGCGTGGATCCGATCCGGCAGGGCGTGCATTTCCCGCAGGACTCATGAGCGCAGAACTCCATGGCGAAGCGGGCCATGCGGGCCATGTCCACCGTATCGTCGAATGCGACGGCGCCGCCGTGCCCGAGCATCGCGCGGATGCCGCTGAAGGCTTCATAATCCAGGGGCGTGTCGAACTGCGACTCCGGAATGTATGCGCCCAGCGGGCCGCCCACCTGCACCGCGCGGATCGGCCTTCCGCTGAAGCTGCCTCCTCCGAAGTCATACAACAGCTCGCGCAGCGTGAGGCCGAATGCTTTTTCGACCAGGCCTCCGCGCCGGATGTTTCCGGCAAGCTGAAACGGCAGCGTCCCGCGTGAGCGCCCCGCGCCGTAGCTTTTGTAGAAAGAGGCGCCTTTGTCGAAAATAATGGGAACCGAGGCCAGCGAAATCACATTGTTGAGAATCGTAGGCTTGCCGAAAAGCCCCGATACGGCAGGCAGAGGCGGCCGGTACCGGATGATCCCGCGCTTGCCTTCCAGACTCTCGAGCAGCGCCGTTTCCTCGCCGCAGATGTACGCGCCGGCGCCGCGCCGCACTTCAATGTGGAACGCCTTACCGCTTCCCAGGATGTCGTCGCCCAGGCAGCCGCGCTCGCACGCTGTACGGATTGCGGCGTGGAGCGTCCGCTCGGCGTGAGGATATTCCGAACGGAGATAGATGTAGCCGTGCTGCGCGCCGATCGCGGCGCCTGCGATCGTCATGCCCTCGATCAAAACGAAGGGGTCGCCCTCCATGACCATGCGGTCTGAAAAGGTGCCGGAGTCCCCCTCGTCGGCGTTGCAGACGACATATTTCACGTCGGAGCGCGCTTCGAAGGCCGTTTTCCACTTGATCCCGGTCGGAAACGCCGCGCCGCCCCGTCCACGCAGGCCGGACTCGATGAGCTCCTTGATGATCTGCTCTCCGCTCAAAGTGAGCGCATTCTTGAGGCCGCGATAGCCGCCGTGCGCTATGTAGTCATCGAGCGACAGCGGATCGACGACTCCCACGCGCGCGAACGTCAGACGTTCCTGGTTCTTGAAGTATGGAATGCTCTCCGTGAGGCCCAAGTGCAACGCGTGGCGCAACGCTTGGTCTTTGCCCTCTAAAAAGCCCGCGTCGAACAGACCCGCGACATCGCCAGGCGATACGGGACCATAAGCCATCCGGCCCTCCGGACTTCCAACCTCGACCAGGGGCTCGAGCCACAACATGCCCCGCGTGCCGTTCCGGATGATGCGCACGTCCAGTCCACGCTTCCTGGCCTCCTGGTCAATGCGCGCGGCCGTCTCTTCAGCGCCCATGGACAACGCGCTGGAATCGCGGGGAACGTATACCGTCGCCGTCATCGCTCTCGCCGCGCCTCCTCCAATATCTTGCCGCAACGTTCCGGCGTGACGCGACCGTAGACGTCTCCGTCCATCATGATGTTTGGCGAGAGCGCGCAGTTACCCAGGCAATAGACCGGTTCGAGCGTGAACTCCCGATCGTCCGTCGTGCGATGAAAGTCTACGCCGAGACGGTTCTTGATCCATGCCGTCAATTGCACGCTTCCCATAGCCTGGCACGCCTCGGCCTGACAGACTTTCACGATATGCCGGCCCGGCGCTTCGGAACGGAAGTCATGATAAAAGCTGACGACGCCGTGAACCTCGGCCCTCGTGAGATTCAGTTCCTGCGCGATCACGGGCACGGCGTCCGGTGGAATGTAACCGAGCCTGTCCTGGATGCCGTGGAGAATCGGCAGCAATGCGCCAGGCTTGTGTTTGAGGTTTGAAATGATTTCTTTGATTCCTTCAACCATACATGGAGCTAGTTATGAGTTATGAGTTATGAGTTAGTTATGAGTTATGAGTTATGAGTTTTGAGTTTTGAGTCTGGGCTCTGGGCTCCTCAAAACTCATAACTCATAACTCTCAAAACTCATAACTCACAACTCATAACTCTTCCCCCACAATCCGCTCGGGATGCGCATACACGTTCATACTCGACGCTCGCAGAAACCCCACGAGCGTCAACCTGAACCGCTCGGCCAGCTCGACGGCCAGCGACGACGGCGCTCCTACGGCGGCGATGAACGGGATCGAAGCCGCGACGGCCTTTTGAACCAATTCGTAGCTCACGCGTCCGGACACCAGCAGAACGGACTCCGGAAGCCGCGACTCCCGGGCAGCCAGCGCCCATCCAATCAGCTTGTCCAGCGCGTTGTGGCGGCCGACGTCTTCGCGCACGGCAATCAGTTCGCCGTCCGGCGTAAAGAGCGCGGAGGCATGAACGCCGCCGGTTTGCGCGAACGCCGGCTGCGCACTGCGCAAGCGGTCCGGCAGAGTTCCTAGAATGGACCGGCGGACTCGAGGTCCGTCGGGGGCGATCCGCCCGCGGACTTCCAGCGACGCGATCGTTTTCTTGCCGCAGACGCCGCAGCTCGAGTTGCTGTAAAAGAGGCGATCCACGGTCCGGGCTTTCTTGGAAGACGCAAGCTCGACCTCGATCACGCTCCCGCTTTCGTCGGCCGCCAGGCGCGGCGCGCCGATCGATAGAATGTCGTCCGGCGAGGCGATGACGCCTTCGCTAAACAGAAACCCCCGCACGAGCTCTTCATCATGACCGGGCGTGCGCATCAGGACGGTTGCCGGCTTGCCTCCGATGCGGACTTCCAGCGGGGCTTCCGTGGCGACCCAGTCCTCCCTCCAGTCCTCGGTGGGGCGTCCATTTGCGCCGCGGGAGAGTTTATGGACGCGCGTGACGGGCGATTCAATCCACGGGTGAGCCGTCCTCTTTGCCATCGAGCGATATTCTTGCAGAAAAGCAGGCGCCAATGCCAGAACCGGCGTGGGTTTTCACACGTCGACGAAACGGCTGCGGTATTCGGGACTCGGCGCCGGGCATGTATCCACGCGGCCAAACAGCCGATAGCGGTTGCGAGCGACCAGGTCGTAGATCCGGTCGCAGAGCGGGCGGGGAAGAATCCGGAAAGCCGCAAACCAGCGCCATGGCCGGCCCAGATTCCTCATCAGGAACAATGCGGCGTCCGACCGGGAGCGCAGCGTCGATGAAGAAGATCGATAATCCGCCACCACGTAAAACGTGGTCAGATCGCCCGGGTCCCGCCCATGCCGCTCGAGAATCGACCGGCCCAATGCGCTCTGGAGCGAAGCAAAATGAAACCGCCCCTCCCGGTCCCGCGGCAGGACGAAATTGTTCAGGCGGTTGCACAGCCCGCAGACGCCGTCATAAAGGATCAGGTGCCGCCCGTTCGACATGGCCGTCTGAAAGCCAGTTTACAACTCTATTGCTGGAGCCGCGTCGGAGTCCTCACAGGCGTCATTGAAATAATGTATGGAATCATGTCCAGAAACCTGGATGAAGAAACTGATTCTCGCGTTGGGTCTCGAAGATAGCCTCTGACGGTTTGGCGTCAATCAATCCGGATGTCGCCGGACCCCGTTCGCATTGCCAGCAATGGCCCGCCGCCTCGAACTTGTCCTGAAATCCGCCGCCGATCGATCGATCCTCGCAGCGTCAGAGGGTGATTCACGTCAAGGCGTCCCGAACCGGTGTGGACATTCAGGTCAAAGCGGGCCGTCTGCGGCAGGCGCACGCTCACGTCGCCCGATCCGGTCTGAAGATCCCATGCGCCGCCAGGCTCGCCGTCCGCGGTAATCCCGCCGCTTCCCGTCCGAGCTCGCAGCGAGCCTTTAACGCCGGTGATGCGAACATCGCCCGAACCCGTAGAGATTTCCGCGTCTGAGACAGCGCTGGACGCTACGGCAACCGAACCACTGCCCGTTCTGCCATGAAACGTCCCGTCCATGCTCATGACCCGGATATCGCCGCTTCCGGTCTGGACGCGCACGGCGCCGCGGATGCTGTTCAGGTCGAGGTCGCCGGAACCCGTATTGGCTTCGACCGGCCCTACTCCCGAGATGATCTGATCCCCCGAACCGGTCCGCGACCGGACGGTCGTTTGCGCAGGCGTCTGGATTTCGTAACTGATCGACACGTTGCGCTGCAGCTCCCGGTCGGCGATGTTGCCGATGCGGATCATGGCGCCGGTCTGTTCCACCGGCGGATTCTCTTCCAGCCGCCGAAGCAGCGCTTGGGCTTCGGCCAGCGACCTGCCGTTCGTGTGCACGCGGATCCGTCCGGTTACCTCGACGCGATCGGACGCCCCCTGGCGAATGATGATTTCGCCGGAGCCCGTTGAGACATCCAGCTCCGCGGCGCCGGAGACGGTAAGCGTCCGGCTGAACCCGCCCTGAGCTGCGTCTTGTCCGAAGCCTGCAGCGGCGCACAGAACGATGAGAATCGGCGCAAGGGCAATGCGTTTCGTCATCACGACCTCCAGTGCGAGCGCGGTCCACTGAACCGCGTCGGGATGTTACGGCGCTGGGATTTAGAAAGCTCTGCTATCGTATATCAGATAGCTGTGACGGTCGAGGTCCGCCGATGGCCCTCAAAGGCCGAGCATTGCTCATGTGCATGATAGCGATGTGCGTCGCCAGCCACGGCTTCACCATTCAAACGAAAAACCCCGGAGACTTCCGCTTGATATCTGAGTTCCGTCCGTTCGATTGGCAGACGGTGTGATTTGGCTGGACTCATCTCTTTGTGATTGTTCTACTCGTCGCTTCGATGGCTTATCCTACGGTTTGCCGGATGCTCGTGCGACAACGTAAAAGACGCGAGTCCGGCAAACACGCATATGTACTGGCGGCCGATCTGTGAAGCCGATCTCTCTGAGTGCCTCGAGATTCAACCCGCGTGCATCGGTGATCAGATCGTGGGTCGGGGCGCAGCTCTACGTGTGTGGAAAACACTCCTGGACAGTCCTGCGTTTCAAGCAAACGTGATCGAATCCGAACGTCCCATCGCGGGCCGGAAGATCGTCGCTTGCGGCATGGGAGTCTTCGTTTCAGCGTCGTTCGCGGACCGGGAAATCACAAACCCTCAACCGCACCTCAACGCACGCATCATTTCCGGCCTGCTTTCCGGGGACCCGATAGTGCTGACTCGTGAGGAAATCGCAGCGGGAAATGCCGGCGAAGGCGTCGACTTCATCAATATGTATGGAACCTGGCGAGACGGGATCATGAACGGCGATCAACTCGCAGAGGTCCACGCACTTTTGGGGACCAGCTTCGTCGAGCATTTTGCGGGCTATCGCTTCAACCGTGTATTGAAGGAAGCGGTCGGTCATCCAAGGATCGCCCTGGCGCGCGCCACGGGAACGTACCGTCTGGTCGCAGAGTTTGAGGGATCCGACAGCGCGTTGTTCGTTGTGACGCGCGAGAGCGCGCTCGCCGCGCCGTACTCCGTTGCAGCCGCACTGTATCGTTACCAGGCGCCGGTGCTCCGTCTGCGCCCTGCGGAACAACGGCTTCTGACGGCGGCTCTCGGCGGCAAGACCGACGCCGAACTCAGCGCAGATCTCGGGTTGAGCATCGAAGCCATCAAAAAGCGTTGGATGTCGATTTTCGAACGGGTCGAAGAATTCAGACCTGAGATTTTGAGCCAAACGGACGCGTACAGCGACGGTCGCGGACCGCAAAAGCGTCACCGCGTCGTAGCGTATGTCCGGACTCACCCGGAGGAATTAAGGCCGTTTTCCTGGGGCGCGACGAGACGATGATCGTCCGCAGCATGGACATTTTGTATGTAATAATGACCACATGGTGGACAGGCTCATCGCGGGGCGCCTGAGGACGGCCAAGAAAAGCGTCCTGTTGCTTGGACCGCGGCAGACCGGAAAGTCCACGCTGGTCCACAGCCTGTCTCCGGCGTTAGCGATCGATTTGTCGCGGGAATCGGAATTTCTCGTTCATTCCGCCAATCCGGGCGCCCTCGAAGAACGGATCGCCGCAACCCGTCCCGCGACGGTGTTCTTGGATGAAGTGCAGCGCCTCCCGACTTTGTTGAATACGGTGCAGGCGCTTATCGACGACGCGAAGCGGGCAGGCAAGCCGTTGAAGTTTTTCCTGACTGGATCGAGCGCCCGAAAACTGAGGCGCGGCCGGGCCAACCTTCTCCCCGGACGCATTCTTCTGTATGAACTCGGTCCGCTGACGGCGGACGAACTTGGCGATGCTTTTGACGTCCGACGGGCGATGGAGGTGGGGACCCTTCCGGAGCCATATCTGGAACCCGACCGCGCCGCCGCCGAAAAGCTTCTGCAATCCTACGCGGGCGTGTATCTCAAAGAAGAAGTCCAGGCTGAAGCGCTGTCGCGCAACATTGAAGGATTTTCACGGTTCCTCACGGTCGCAGCGGCCTGTTCGGGCCAGACGCTGGATATATCGAAGTTGGCCCATCGCGCTCGCGTATCGCGCACCAGCACGGTTCGGTATTTTGAGATGCTGGAAGACACGCTTTTGGTTTATCGGCTGACGCCGTTTCCCGAAGCGCCGAACGCGGATCTGGTCAAACATCCAAAACTCTTTTTTTTCGATCCCGGCGTGCTCAACGGGCTCTTGGTAAACTTTTCGGCATCGGCCGATCGCGGCGGCCTTCTTTTTGAGCACCTGATCGTAAGCCAGTTGCGGGCCACAGCGATGGCGCACGACGCGAAGCTCCGGATTCACACATTCCGCACGCGAGGTGGATTGGAGGTCGACTTCGTTGTGGTTGGAAAGAACAGCGTTTGGGCGATCGAAGCCAAAGTCTCCGAGAATATTCAGAGACGGGATTCCGAAACTCTCGAAGCCGCGAAGGCCTATCTGCCGGCGCCGACTCGAAGAATCATTGTCGTACCATCGGGCCCGCCGCGCCGCTTGCCGAACGGCGTTGAGGTTATGTCGCTGTCGAAATTATTGGAGGAAATACGGAGCTAGCCCATCACCACGCCTGTTCGAAGAGCTCGACAATCTGACTCGCGTCCGGAACGACGGGATTATTCTGCGGACTTCCCGATTCCAGGGCGTCGGCCGCCATCTTCGGCGCCACGGACCGGAAGCGAGCAACATCGCCGCCGCAGCAGTCTCGAAGGCGCGGCACTTCGAGTTCCTGGTTCATCTGGTCGAGGACGTCGACAAGGGCTTCACACGCGTACTCGTCGGAGCGCTTGTCGGATGCGAGCGCCATCATGCGCGATACGTCCGCGTAGCGTCCGACTGCCCCGCGCCAGGAAAATCTCGTGACCGTTGGCAGCAACACGGCATTCGAAAGCCCATGGGGGAGTTGAAACACTGCGCCTAAAGGCCGGCTCATTCCATGAACAAGACAAACGCTCGAATTCGTGAATGCCAGGCCTCCCTGCAGGGCCGCCATGGACATCCCCTCACGCGCCTCGTGATCGTTCGGGTCCGTCCAGGCGCGGCGCAGATATCTTCGGATTTTGTCGATGGACGACATGGCTATCGGATCGGTCAGGGAGTTGGCCTTGCGGGACACGTAGGCTTCGATCCCGTGGGTCAGCGCGTCGACTCCGACGTGCGCGGTCAACGGCTTCGGCATGCTGAGCGTCAGCTCATAATCCACGACGGCCGCCGAAGGCATGAGCTTGGGATCGAGGATCATCATTTTGACGCGTCTGTCCGTGTCGGTAATGACGGCCACTTTCGTGGCTTCGCTTCCCGTTCCCGCGGTCGTGGGCATTGCTACAAGGGGCGGGCCTGCGTTGGGAATGCGTTCGTAACCCTGAAAAGCGCGCAGGGGACCGGGATTCGCGGAGCATGCAGCGATCATCTTCGCGACGTCGATGGCGCTGCCGCCTCCAAGCGCGAGAACGGAATCGGCGTTGAAGGTCCGGAAACGCTCCACGCCTTCCATGACGTTCCGGTCGGTGGGATCCGGCTGAACGCCGCTGAAAACATCGACTGAAACGCCCGATTCAATGAGAGCAGTCCTGATCTCGCTTAGAAACGCGCTCGCGGTGAACCACGGATCCGTCACCAAAAGCGTACGCCGCGCCCGCAATGCCGCTAACACCGCCGCGGCTTGCCGCCGGCATCCGCCGCCGGTCAGGATGACTGCAGGCGAATCAAAACGCATTAACTTCTGAAAACTCAAAACTGATAACTGACGACTAGTTCGACATGAGCTGTTTTATCGGAACGAGAATCGGCGCATTGTCGTTGCGATTGGCGTCGTTGACTTCCGTCCATACCGGATAGAAGTTCAACATCTCTTCCCAGACCTGATTGCCCCACCGGACCGCCTTCGTCGGATCGGGGTTCAACGGGTTTGCCGGAGAGTTGTCGTAATTCGCGACGACTTCGAGGAACGCGCCCTTCGGGACCGTTGCGGGCTCAGACAGCATGTAGAAGTACTGCCAACCGTCGTCCCACTTCGGAAGGTGGAGCAAGAGCCGACGCCGTCCGTCCGGATAGACGAGAGTGACGGACACGTCGCGCCCGCGAATATGCATGTGCGGCCGGAAGCCATGGAGCTTGGCGTCCGCCGGAAATTGAAATGCGGTGACTGCTTCATGGCTTTGAACCATGGGCGGGATCAGAATATTGAAATTCGGCGTCATATCCATCCGGACCTCTGTATGGACTGGCGCCTTGGCGAACTTGAATCCGATGCTGGTCTGGTCGGTCGTTTCCTTGCCGTTGGCGTTGTAATGCATTTGCAGCCAGATCCGCGTGCCCTTTGGAATCAGCTTGCCGTAGCCTTCGCGATAAACCATCGGCTCGATGCCGGGCGAATATAGGGTCGGACCGTCGACGACCGATCCGCGCTCGCCATATTGCGTCATCGCATGGTGCACTACAGCGCGATTTCCGGGCCGGACTTCGGCCGCCTGCACCCAGACGTCTTCGGGAAACACGTAATCGGTCGGGAGCGTCATGTAGGGGATTGTGCCCGTGGCGGGGACCTTGACCGGCTCGGCCAATTTCACGATCAGGTCCGGCTCTCCAATCTGCCATCCGTCGGTGAATTTCGGCGCCGGCGGCATGTCGGCGGGATTTCCTTCTTTAGCGCCGCCGTCCACCCAGGCTGCGATCGTCGCGATATCTTTATCGCTGAGATTCTTGTCGTTCCGAAAGTGTCCGTACTTGGGATCGGCGCCCCACGGCGGCATCTGGCGCGACAGCACGCGTTGCTTGATGGATTTGGCCCACGGCCGCGCCGCGTTGTACGTCAGCAGCGAAAACGGTCCGATCTCGCCGGGCCGATGACAGTAGACGCAGCTCTCGAAGAAAATCGGCGCTACGTCCTTCGTAAAAGTGACTTCGCGTCCCGGACCCTGCCGGCCGGCAGTCGAGAACTGCAAGCTGAAGATGATGCAGATACCGAAAATTGCCAGGACCGCCGCTTTCCGCATGCCGCCTCCTCACGTTCAAACGTCATTAGCCGCGAATGACCGCTAATATCGCGAACGCTTCCTGCTAAGAGTGTATTTGTACTTCATCCAATTCACGTCGCCCATCAGAACGTCGACCGTTCCGGTGAGTTCGTTGTTATTGCCGCCGGACGCAAAACTGAAATTGAGTTTGACCGCGCTCTTCCAGCCGGCGGCGCCCCGGGCGCCGCGGCCGCCCGGCGCGGATTGCAAGCGGGGAGGTCCCATCGCGCCTGAGGCTTTTAATTCCTCCCCAACAACTTTTCCGTCGACGAAATTCGCCCCGTCGGATCCACCCATGAAAGGCGTCATTGTTCCCACGAGCTTGCCTTCGATGAGCTCAATCTTGAGTTCGACCGGCTGCGGCTCTCTGGCGTTCGGCGGCGGATCCTGAATCGCCCACCTCTGAACTCCAACCCAATCGCCTACAAATCGCGATAGTGGGACGTCCTGGCTTTGAGCCCGGGCGAGCAGAGCAACGATGCCGATGACTCCAAGGAGAACGCTGCGTTTCATATAGGTCGTTTCGCGCACGTCATTTTACCTGCTTGGGCTCAAGTTCAACAATTTCCAGCGGAGCGTCCGATCCGGCGCGCAGCGGACGCTCTTGTCCGCCGGACTGCCACGCATAGGCGCCCGGGCCGGTCCCGCCTGTAACCGTCACCTCAAGCCACCCTGCCGGATGCGTGTGGTCCATCAGCGATTCGCCGGCGTCCAGTCTAACTCGATAAATCCGAACGCGATCGTTTTCGGTTTCCAGAACGTGTTTTGGCGCCATTGCGGCCGGCGCATTCTCTCGCTCCGGCTTCAGAATCTCGACGGCAATAAACCGCATCACGCCGGGGCCCGGGTTGGTCACAGTATGCGAGTATCCGCCCCTCGAGAATGAAGCGCGTCCAATGCCGCGCGCCGCCGCGGCGCCGTCTCGTCCGGGAGAAATCATGACGGCGACATTATCGGCTTCGTGCGTGTGATTCAACGTAACGTAACCGGGCGGAAACGTCGCATCGATGACACGGACGAAATCATTCTTGAAGACGACCTTGTGATGCGGCTCTTGATCGACTGGAACCGCCGGCGGCTGCTGCGCGGGCGCCGCCAGTGAGCCCAGCCACAGGGTGATCAAGGCGCCCAGTGATCGCAGTCTGTTCATGCGTGTCGCGTCCTTCGCGCTATTCGCGGCTTACGGATTCCTAGCACGAACCGAGCGTCAGGTCTAATACTTCAAAACATCTAATCGAGCGTATGAAGGCGCATCTAATTGAGATTGATTTTCATTTTCTCCGTATGGCACAATCCCCCGCGAATTGAAAATGGTTTTCATTTACATCCGGAGGGATCTTCCATGCATCGCGTCGCGGCCTTCATATTTTGCCTTCACCTTCTCGCGGTTCCTGCCAGCGCTCAAGTTCTCGCGACTCTGACAGGCCGTCTCACGGACCCGAGCGGGGCGGTTGTTGTGGGCGCTCGAGTCCGACTGGCCGAGAGAACAGGGCGGTTGGAACGGGCCGCCTCCACGGATGCGGATGGCGTCTTTCGTTTCGAGGGACTCTCCGCCGGCGCCTACACGCTCCGCGTTGCGGGCGCCGCGTTCATCCCGGTCGAGCGCGCAGTGGAACTCACGGCCGGACAGAGTGCGCGCCTGGATGTTGCATTAGAGGTCGCTGGGCTTGCCGAAGAGGTTGTCGTGTCGGCCCCGCGAATCGCAGCCACGCCGGACACGATTCCAGGAAGCCTCAGCACGCTGGATGCGAGCGTCCTGGAGGCGAGCCGCGTGTTCACCACAAGCGAAGCGTTGCGGAAGGTCAGCGGCGTGAACGTCCGCGACGAGGAAGGGTTCGGACTGCGGCCGAACGTCGGCATTCGCGGAGTGAATCCAACGCGCTCGACGAAAGTTCTTCTTCTAGAGGACGGAATACCGCTGACGTACGCGCCGTATGGAGACAACTCCTCTTACTATCACCCTCCGATCGAGCGTTTCGAAGGCGTCGAAATTCTGAAAGGCGCGGGCCAGATCCTCTATGGGCCCGTGACTGTCAGCGGCGTTGTGAACTACATCACGCCGCTCCCGCCCCCAACGCCGTCGGGCGCCGTGACGCTCTACGGCGGAAATCGCGACTACTTCAATGGAAGCTTGCGATGGGGCGGAACCTGGGGAGGTGCTGGACTCTTGATCGACGCGATGCGGAAGCAGGGGGAGGGCGCCCGAGAGAATCAGCGATTCGGCGTCAATGACCTCAATCTCAAACTCGTGATGTCGCCCGGATCACGCCAGTCCTTGACTCTGAGAGGCAACTACTACGGCGAGGATTCCAACGTGGGATATTCCGGGCTCCGCCAGGATGAGTACGAACAGAATCCGCGTCAGAACCCCTTCAGCAACGATTTCTTTTACGGCGACCGGCACGGCGCCTCGGCGACGCACTCGATCGTCCTCAACGAGAATTCCATACTGACGACGAACGTGTACGGCGCCATCTTTCAGCGTCACTGGTGGCGGCAGTCGAGCAACTCGAACGAGCGGCCCAACGACAGCGGGGATCCCGCATGCGGCGGCATGGCGAACCTGCACACGACTTGCGGGAATCAAGGCCGCCTCCGCCGCTATACGACCTGGGGCGTGGAGCCGCATCTGCGCGCGCGCCATCAACTGCTCGGCGTCCAAAGCGACGCGGACATTGGCTTCCGCGTGCATTTTGAACATCAGGACAGACGGCAGGAAAACGGCGAGCGCCCGACGTCGCGCACTGGAACCATCGTGGAAAGCAACGTCCGCAAGAATCAAGCCTACGCCGGATTCCTGCAGAACAGATTCTCGTTCGGAAAACTGACTGTCACCCCGGGCGTGCGCGTGGAGCGCATTCTCTACGAACGTAGGAACAATCTGGCCAATGGCGGCGCAGGCGTGACCGGCGAGACCGACCTGACGCAGGTTGTTCCCGGAATTGGCGCCGCCTACACGCTTTTGAACGACATCACAGTCTTCGGCGGAGTCCACCGCGGCTTTGCGCCGCCTCGCACCGAGGACGTCATCGATAACGCGACGGGAGGCTCGATCGATCTGGACGCCGAGCTGAGCTGGAACTACGAAGCCGGCGTACGTGGGCGCGTGCATCCGTCTGCGAGCCTGGAAGCCGCGTTCTTTGTGATGGACTACGAAAACCAGGTCGTACCCGCCAGTCTCGCCGGAGGAGTTGGCGCGACGCTTACGAACGGAGGACAGACGCTGCATCGCGGCCTGGAACTGGCCGGCCGCTTCGATCTCGGTACAGCGCTTCGCACGGGTCACAACGTCTACGTCAGAACGGCGTACACCTATCTTCCGACGGCGCGTTTTGAAGGAACGCGTTTCAGCTCCGTCACCGGGTTTGGAACCACAAGCGTGTCGGGCAACCGGTTGCCGTATGCGCCGGAACATCTGATGACGACCACCATCGGATACATGCATCCGCGAGGATTCGACATTCAGCTTGAAAGCGTTCATGTCAGCGACCAGTTCGGCGACGACCTGAACACTGTCCAGCCGTCGCCGGACGGCCAGCGCGGGCTCATTCCTGCGTACACGGCTTGGAACGCCGCCGTGAACTATCGCGTCGAATCGCTTCGCAGCACGTTCTTTGTTACGGTGAAGAACCTATCCGACAGGACCTATATCGTAGACCGCGCTCGCGGCATACTGCCTAGCAGCCCGCGTCTGGTGCAGGCCGGCCTGACGGTGGAGTTTTAGCGGACTGTGATTCTCTAAGCCTCAGTTCGCCATGCAAGGAGTCGGGTTCCAGCCGGAACCGTCGGGAAGCTTCTTGAAGTCGGATGTCGTGATGTAGGGACGGCTGAAATAGACGGGGTCTTCGACTTTTGTTGTCACGGTGAGCCACTGGTCTCCGTTCGGCATCGTGTTCAGGTCGAAGTACTCGGTCACGACCGTCTTATTGCTGTACGGCGCGCCGTTCTTTCGGACGTATCCCGGACGTAGATTCGTTGTTACCACTTTCAGACTGCCCGCGCGCGCCTGACCGCCGCCGCGGGCGCCGCCGGGCCCGTATTCCCATTCCGCGACCGAGTGGCCCTGCCAGGTTGGTTCTCCGGCCGGCGGCTGGGAAGCGCCGAAACGGAACAAGCGCGTCTGCATGCCCGCGTCCGTATCGATCCGCAGCGTCTGGTCGTCTTGCCACGTGATGTGCAGCCGCCCCGGAAGGCGCATGATGTTGGCCGCTCCGTAAGATCTGCATGCTTCGCCTGAAGCTTCGTCCCGAGCAGGATCCCAGCCGTCGCCGACCTTCCGGCCTTCCGCATTGAGCGTCAGGGTCTCGAAGACGCCCTTTCGCGGCGTGACCATGCGAAACTTCCAGTCCTCGGTGACGACGGAAACCCAATAGCCGGTCATGTCGATGGCGGCAGCCTGCCGCGCGGAAGCAGCGGCCCCGCCGCGCCCGCCGCGCTGGGCATGGGTTGCCGGGGGGAGGGCGAGCAGGAGAGAGGCGAGGATCAACACGCCCATAGGTTTGCTCCCCTGCCGCCTTCGGCGAGAGCTTTCTTCCCCCTTTGAGGGGGAGAGCCGCCGAAGGCGGCAGGGGGTCAAACACGTTACTCCAAAGCTGTTCACAGCCTTCAATCCACTACCTCGCCGGCGCGAGTCCCCCAGGTAAATCCGTCTACGGGCCGCTTGAGGCTGACCATCAACAGCCGCTTTTCGCCGGGAACCCTGGAAGGACGGCCGACGATGATGATTTCATCTCCAACGCGAAGGGACTCCTGCTTCACTCCCTGACTGCCTAACTGCGCCGTGCCCGCCCACTCGATCGCCCAGCGCTGCATGGCGCCGTTCTCGTCGGGCGCCACGAGGGTCACAAAAGAATGAGGATTCCGATATACAAACTGAACGAGCTTGCCTTCGAGCTTGACTTCTTTGGTGACGTCGTAGGTGGCGCCATAGGAATGGTGTCCAAGGGCGTAGACGCCGGCCAGCAACGTCATCCCGATCGCGAGAAGAAGCGCTTTGCGCATTACCTTTTCTCCTTGAGGCTGCGGTAAACGGCCTCGACAAACATGTCCGTCGTCCAAGAGCCCGTGCTGGAACCGTAGCGTCCGTCGAAATCCATGGTCGGCCGGGCGGCTTTGATCTGGTCGAGCGTCATGCCGCTGTCGATGAGGGCCTGAACGCGGTCCCGGATCATGACCAGCATGTTCCGATACGATGCGACGTCGGCCGTATCCGACAATCTTCCGCGGCCCGGAATAATCCAGGTCCCGCCCTGGCCGCGGTACTCGGCGACGGCCAAATCGAGAATGTGATTCAAAGCTCTAATGACGCCCTGGATGCTTCCGCCCTTCTGGATATCGATCACCGGATAGCTGACCGTCGAAAAGACGTCGCCGGCGCTGATCACCTCCGAACGCCGGAAGAACACGATGCTGTCGCCGTCGGTGACTGCATTCGGTTCGTGATACACGATGACGGCCTCCCCGTTGAAATAGGCGGGAAGCTTGTGAAATTCGTCGAAGTATGTATCCGTCGGCCACGCTCCCGGAGGCGTAGGCGCGACCTTGCCTGCCGGCGCGCTCATGCGGATCAGAACGTTTTCGTGGGCGATAATCGATGCGCTTCTGCCGACATTTACCGTCGCGCCGCCAAATCCGCCGCCGCGTGGGAAGAACCCGGCCGCGGCGAGCTTCTCGTTGCCGCCCACATGATCCGGAGAAGCGCTGGTGTTGACGATATAGCGAATCGGCTTTGGCGACGCCGGAGAGCTGATGACGTTGTTCATGTACGGACTGGACCATCCCCACGTTCCAGGGCACGTCGCGCCCATGCACTTGTTGGGGGCGGGAGGCGACACCACCGCGTTGGCCAACTGATTCAAAGCCGCGAGGACTTTTTCGGACATCGACGCCGGACCGGCGTTTACGAGCATAACGCCCTCGGGTCCAACGGATGCCGCGATGTTGACGCCGTCGGCGATCAGCATGTAGACGTTGCCTTGCACGGGCAGGATGTGCACTTGCCCGTCCTTGGGGCTTTGAGCGGCAATGCGTTCGGCCACGGAGAATGCAGATTTGGACGATGGAACCTTCAACCCGTCCGCGTTGACGGACCCGTTCAGCACGGACCGGTACTCCGGGTAGAGCGTCTTCACCCCGCCCCGCGTCGGCTCGACGGGCACCCAATCTTCATCTTTCAGCCATTCCGTCAGCGCGGTGTTCTGGCCGGGAAGGAAATGGGGAACCCAATGGCGATCGGTCCCGCCGTTCTCGGCAAAAGCAGAGGCGTTGCAGGTTTCCAGGGTGACCGTGCCCGCGGGGTCGTAGGCGTACGTCGTCGACTGAACGTAGGGCTCATCCATGTAGATAGGGTCGTCGATGACTGTAACGATGGTAAGGATGTCGCCGTGACGGGTGATGAACTCCGTCATGGTGTACATGTCGCTGGTCTGCGGGCCGCCGCGCTTCAGATAGCCGTCCTTGAGGTGCGTTGTTGTGACCTTCAGGGTGTTGCCGATCCACTGGCCGGTTGAGAATCCGGTCCAGCTATGCGGCGCGAAGGCCGGCGGATGCGGCCGCCCGTCCATGAAGATGGGGCGGTCGAGCGATCTCATGAACTGTACGTGATACGCAAGGACTTCCCGGCTGAGAGGATCCTGCTCCTTCAGAATGCGCGCCCCTCCGAGACCGCGCCATTGATGCGGCGCCGAATGCGGCCTGCACTGGTATTCCGGCGTGCCCCATATGGACTCCGCCGTCGTGTCGGATCGCAGCCGGCCCGCATCGTTGAACGGAATTCCAAGATAGTCGCCCAATGGCGGCTGTCCGGAAGCGCCCAATTGGCCGGGGTCTTCGTGGTTCTCCAGGCGCCACTCTCCGGCGATATCGGGGGGAGTTTGCGGGCGTGCGGGTTGAGCAAAAGCAGGAACGCCCGCTAGCATGATTGCCGCCAGCGCCAGCCAACCCCCCGCGATGCCCCTTTGATGCGCCTGATCCATACGCCCCCCGCGCCCGTCCGGAAATAATGGGCAAGCTAACACCCGCGTATTGTCAAGTCAAGCCGAGTCCGGAAAACGCGGAAAGCGGTTTACGGCAGCGCAGGATTGCGCAGGCGATACAGGACGTGACGCCGCAGACGATGCCCTTCCGGGAGCCGGGGATGATCGAAGTCGTCGGCGGGATCTCGGGTCATGCCGAGCTTCTCCATGACGCGTCGCGACGCCATGTTTTCCGGAACCGTGAACGACACAATCGCGTCCAGACGCAGCCGCTCAAACGCGAAGCGGATTACCTCACGCGAGCCTTCCGTCGCCAGTCCGCGATTCCAGTACTGTGAGGCGATGCGCCATCCGATTTCGACGCAAGGCGTGAAGTGCGCCTGAAACGTCGCAACATGAAGGCCCATGAAACCGATGAACTTCGATTCAGCCTTGAGTTCCGCCGCAAACAGACCGAATCCGTGGTTTTCAAAATGCTCCTCGATCCGATCGACAAATGCGTCGCTTTCTTCCCGAGTCAGGCATCCCGGAAAGAATTCCATCACGCGCGGATCGGCGTTGAGTTCGGCAAAGGGGCCTCGATCCGAATCCTTCCACCGTCGCAGCAGCAATCGCTCGGTTTCCAGCATGCTTACGATTCCAACGCTAGGAGCTTGTTCCCGGATGCGTCTGGCATGACAATATTGGCGCGATGGCTAAGGATAATATCACCGTTTACGAAAAGCCGACCTGCACCACCTGCCGGGAAATGGACCGGTTCCTTCGGGAGCACGGCGTCGATTTCGCCAAGGTGAATTACTACATCGAGCCGCTTTCGAAACAAAAGCTTTCAGAATTGATCCGAAAGATGGGAATGCGGCCGCGGGATCTGTTGCGCACCAAGGAGCCGATCTATCGGGAACTGGGCCTGGCCAAGGGCGAATTCACGGACGATCAGATCATCGCGCTGATGGTCGAACACCCGGATCTGATCCAGCGCCCCATTGTCGAACGCGGCGGCCGCGCCGTTTTGGGCCGTCCTGTCGAGAACGTGAAGCAGTTGCTGTGAAGCGACGGGAAGGTGAATTCTTTCCCCTCCCGTAGATTCCGGATGGTCCGGTCTACTTTGCCACCTGGAGCGATGCGGGTTGCGCAAGCCGCAACTCAAGCAATGATTCACTGGGAAGTTCGATCAGTTGTCTCCCGCTAGCTGCGGAAAGCGCCGTTCCAGCGCCTCTGCCACCACTGCACCGACGCCGGCAACGCCGCCGGTCAAGGCGCCCAATCCCGCGCCGCGGAGGGCTCGCCTGCAGGTTCGGCCTCTTTCTCTACAGTAGATTGTCCGGCTCTACGGTCGATTATCCGGCGGTGGACTCAGCGCGCCCGTCAAGGGATCGGCCGCCATGAATTGATCGTGCGTAAGATTCCATCCGCCACCCAACGCTTTGTAGAGCTGGACAACAACTACACGCCGGTTGACCTCCGTGTGGGCCAGAGCGAGCTGGGCCGGATAGAGCCGCTGCATGGCATCGAGGACCTCGACGTAGCTGGACAGCCCTTCCAGATAGCGCAACTGTGCAAGCTGCACCGCTTCTTCATTGGCTTGCACAGCCCGGATCTGCTCCGCTCGGATGGCATCGTAATGTTCGCGCGAAATGAGAGCGTCGGAAACGTCACGAAAAGCGCTAAGCGCCGTCTGCAAATACTCGGCCGTGGCTTGCTCCCAGTCAGCGACGGCTTTTCGCTTTCGAGCCTTAAGACCGCCCGCGTGGAATATTGGGCCCGAGGCGGTCATGCCGAGGCTCCAGGCATTTGTATTACTGGAAGTGAGTTCGGAGAGCGGGGTGCTCAACTTACCGAAGAATGTGGTGAGACCGATCCTTGGAAAGAACGCCGACTGTGCTATTCCAATCCGAGCATTGGCGAGTCGCACCTTTTGAGCCGCCGCGAGGACGTCTGGACGTCGTTCCAGCAACGCTGAAGGCAAACCTGCAGGGATGTCGGGCGGTACAATCTCCTCAAGGAGTTTCACTTTCGTTTCCACCGGCCCTGGATTCTCCCCCATCAGCAGGCGAATCTGGTTTTCTTTCAGCGCAATCAGCCGTTTGAGCTCCGGTATGCTTGCAGCGGCGGTCGCTAGTTCGGCCGCGGCCCGTGATGTCTGCAAGGCGTTGCCGATGCCTCCGTGCAGCCGGTCCGTGAAGAGCTTGAGGGTTGCCGCGTACGACTGTTTGGTCTCTTCGGCGATGTCGAGTTGAAGGCGCAGCCCCAGGAGTTCGAAGTAGGCTTGCGAAACATCACTGGCCAGAGTGAGCATGAATCCGCGCCGGGCTTCCTCGGTCGCGAAGTACTCAGCTCGAGCGGCCTCATTGGTCCGGCGAATGCGGCCCCAGATGTCCGTCTCCCAAGCAGCGCTAGCTATACTCAATAAGAATCCTTGAGCGCCAGGCAAATTGGAGCTCGGACTGTTGATGAACTGATTATGCCCGTAGCTGATGATTCCCGTGTAGTTGAGAGCGGGGAAGTACTCCGACCTGGCTTGCGCGGCAAGTTGGCGCGCCTGTTCGACACGGGCGACGGCGGCGGCCAGATCGTGATTATTCGCTAGAGACGCCTTAACAAGTTCCGTCAGCGTCTCATCCCTGAAGATCTCCCACCACGGCAAGTCGGCAAGAGAGGCCTGCTGATCCGTGCGGGAGGGTCCGCGGAAAGCCGTTGGGGCGTCTATGTTCGGCCTCTTGTAGTGGGGACCGGCCAGACAACCCGACAGAAACAGCAACAAGGGAAGAAGAAGGACCTTCATGGCTACGCTGCTCCCGGCGTCCCAGCCGCTTGCTCATGGACGCGGAAGAAGATTGCGTACAGCACCGGCGTCAGGACCAAGGACAAGACGGCAGCGAACGACAACCCGAAAATGATGCACACTGCCATCGCTGCGAAAAACGGGTCCGTCACCAGCGGGATGCTTCCGAGGACCGTTGTGAGCACCACCATGCAGATCGGCCGCACCTTGCTGGTGCATCCGTCCAGAATTGCCTGATAAGGCGTCTTGCCCGTTTTGATCTCGCCGACGATCTTGCTCAGCACGACGATTTGACTCTTGATCAGCTCGCCTCCGAGGGCGAGGGTCCCCAGCAGGGCCATGAATCCGAATGACATGCCTGTGACCAGCAGCCCCGTCGTCACGCCGATGATCGCCAACGGCATAACGAGCCAGATCAGGGCCGTCGTGCGGACCGAATTGAACAGGCACACCACGATCGCCACCATGATGGCCAGGAAGTAGGGGACCGGTTTTGCGAGAGCGGCGCGGGCTTCCTTGGAGTCGGCGTACTCGCCGCCCCATTCGAATGAATAGCCCGGGGGAAGTTCGATGGCCTCTATCTTCTCTCGCACACGCTCGTGCAGTTGACTGGGCAGGCCGGACCGCGGGTCGGCATGGATCGTGATGGTCGGAAAGCGGTCGCGGCGCATAATGACAGGGTCTTCCCAAACCACCTCGGCGCCGGAAGTGACTTGGCTGATCGGGATCATCCGCCCGGCGGCCGGGCTCCAGATCTGCAGGCTGTTGATTGTGTGGACGTCCTCGCGCTCGTTCAGGGGCGGACGGGCAACGATCGGCAGCAGCCGGGCTTCCTGCGGGTAGATTCCTAAGCCGGCGCTCCCGGGCTCGCGGTAGAAGCCGACCATGCGGCCCTCAAAGCCCGTTTGCAGAGCTTGCGCTACTTCAACGCGCGTGATGTTGTTCCGGAGTGCTTGGTGTTCAAGCAGGTTAGGGCGGACCACTTTTTCACTCTGGAGCCAGTCGTGGCGCACACCTACGGCCCCGCCGTCGTCTTCAAAGATACGTACAGCCTGATCGGCGAGGCGCCGTAGTTGCGCGGGATCGGCGCCGCGGAAACGCGCCTGAATTCGCCCGCCGCCGCCCGGGCCTAGCAGAAACTTCTTTGCTACGGCGTTGGCGTTCGGATACGTCTCGTCCAGACGCCTTTGGATGGCGGCCACCAACCCGTCGATCTCTTCCGGGTCATCTACATCAACAAGGAACTGAACGTAAGCTCGGTTCTCTCTTTCCGGAGAGTACACGAGCATGAACCGCATGCCTCCGCCGCCAACGAAGGACGTGACATGGGTGACCCCGGGCAAGGACTGGATGTACTGCTCCACCGAGTCCGCAAATGCTTCCGACTCACGGATATCGGCGCCGCTGGGCAAATAGGCGTCCACCATGAATTGAGGCCGGGTCGAGGGCGGAAAAAAGCTGTGATCGATCTTCGTGAAGCCAACCACAGCCAGGACAAAGACCGCCGCCGAGACAATCACCACACCCACGCGGCGGCGGAGCGCCGCTGCCAGGAACCTACGGTAGAGCTGAAAGACCCGGCCCGAATAGGCATCGCTGCTTCCGGGGGCGCCGGCGGCGCTCTGCTTGAAAAGCAGGTAACTCAGGAGCGGCGTAATCGTGATCGACGACAACCAGCTCAAACTCAGCGAAATCAGGATCACCCAGAAGAGAGACCTACAATACTCGCCGGTCGAATCCTGTGAGAGGCCGATCGGGGCAAAGGCGAGGACTCCGATGGCGGTTGCTCCCAAGAGCGGCCACTGGTTCTGCGATACCACGTTGCGGACGACCTGGAGCTTGTTCTTTCCGGCCTCGATACCGACTTTCGTCCCTTCAATAACGATGATGGCATTGTCCGTCAGCATGCACAGGGCGATGATCAGGGCGCCTAAGGAGATGCGTTCCATCAGGAGGTCGCCTTTCATGTACATGACGAAGAATGTCGCCATGATCGTAATGAAGAGCACGATGCCGATAATGAATCCGGTTTTCCGCCCCATCGTGAATAAAAGCACCACGAAGACGATGGTCACGGCCTTGCCCAGATTGAAAACGAAATCGCGCGTGGCCTTCGAGACGGCCTCGGGCTGGAAGTTAATCTCGCCGATCTCGACGCCGACCGGCTGCTTACTTTTGAGCTGTTCAAGCTTTTGCCGTATCCCTGCGCCCATTCTCACCACGTTGCCGCCCGGCACCGTGGAAATGCCCAGGCCGATCGCAGGTTGGCCATCGTATCGGAGCAGACGGCGCGGAGGGTCTTGGTCCCCGCGCTCCAGCGTTGCAACATCTTTGAGGAAGAGTTGACGGCCGCTCTGATTCGATCCGATCGCCATTTCGAGCATGTCCTCGGCCGAGCGGAAACCGCCTTTTGGATCGAGAGCAACGTGCTCGGCGCCGACGCGCACTCGGCCTCCGTCGGCGGCAATGTTTTTCGCCTGGAGCTGCGCGTAGATCTGTTCCTCATTGATGCCGAGCCGCGCCAGCCGTTGCCGCGAGATTTCAAGGAACGCCACTTCCTGCTGCGCGGCGAACAGATCGACCTTTTTGACGTCCGGTGCCAACAACAGCTCGCGACGCAGGAAGTCGGCGTAGCGGCGCAATTCAGAGTGGGAGTAGCCGTCGCCGGTAATGGCGAGGAAAATGCCGTAGACGTCGCCGAAATCGTCGATCACCATCGACGCGCCGCGGACTGAGGGCGGCAACTGGAATTGGACGTCAGCGATCTTGCGACGCAGCTCGTCCCAGATCTGGGGAATCGCGTCTCTGCCATATTGGCCCCGGATAACAGCGGTGACCACCGACCTGCCCCGGACAGACTCCGACTCCACCCGCTCGAGTTGGCCGAGCTGCTGGCACGCGCTTTCGATCGGATTGGTGACCTCCTTGGCGACCTCTTCGGGTGTGGCCCCCGGATAGGGCGTGATGATCAGCGCTTCCTTGATCGTAAATTCCGGGTCCTCCAAACGCCCCAAGTTTTGATAGGCCACAATCCCGCCCACGAGAATCAGCAGGGCGGCTGCAAAGACAACCCGATTGTTTCGGATACACAGTTCGCCGACGTTCACTGCTCGGGGCCTCCGAGTGCGTTGCCTAGATCGCGAACTTTCATCCCGTTGCGGAGCAACGCCGCTCCTGCCGCCACGATGCGCTCGCCGGGGTGCAATCCTTCAAGGATTTCGATTTGCGCGCCTGTCGCGGCGCCTATCTTTACGGGGCGGGAACTGACAATCTGATCCTCTCCAACGACCCATACCGCTTGCTCCGCGGTTTCAAGCTTAGAAACGGCCGACACCGGCACAAAGATGCGTGCGGCCGAAATGCCAGGCTGACGGTAGGCGATGCTGACGGTGGCTGTCATGCCGGGAAGCGGTGTGATGTCGGCGGGGGCTGTCATCGCGACGCGGACCTGAAAGGTCTGTGTCTTCGGGTCCGCTATTTGCGCGGCTTCCTTAAGCCGTACCGGGAACTGTCGCCCAGGCGCCGTGCTAAATTCCGCGAACATCTGCACAATGTGGGCCGAACGCATCTCAGTCGCCATGAACGTCTCGGGTACGTCCATCACGATGTCGATTTCGGCGCCCTGGAACTTAACCACCGGCGCGCCCGCCGTGATGATCTGTCCCTCATCGACAAGCCTCTGCGCGATGATGCCGTCGTAAGGGGCGCGCAGCGTGCTGTCCCGGAGTTGGAGACTCGCATCAGCCATGCGGCCTTCAAGCGCGCGAACCGCGCCCTCCTGGGCCTTGATGTCCTCCTGTCGGGCGGCGGTTCCTTTCTCGACGATTTGAACCGCTGCCTTCTGTTCTTCCTGGGCGACGCGGTAGTTGGTTTCAGCGAGCTCGTATTCTGAGCGCGAGACAGCACTGGACTTCACGAGCCGCGAGTAGCGATCAAGTTCCGTCCGAGCGTTCGCAAGTTTAGCCTCGGCCGCTCGCAACTGCGATTCTCGGCGGAGTTGTTCTTCAGTCCGCTCCCCGGAACGGAGTGCGTCGAGGACAGCCCGGGCCCGGTCGAATTCCCCCTGCGCGGTCATCAGCCGGGCTCGAAATTCGTCCTGCCTCAGTTCGGCGATGACCTCACCCTTGGCGACCTTCTCTCCTTCCTTGACCGGCAGGTTGACAAGCAGACCGGTCGCCTGGAATGCAAGGTCGGCCCTTTTGGCCGCTTCGACCTTTCCAGGAAAGGAGCGTACGTTAGGTTCATCCAGGGCGGTCACGACCAGCGTCTTGACGGGTCGAGTCACCTCGGGATCCGCCGACGTCTTCGGTGAGCAAGCAACGGCAAGGCAGATCATTGATAAAGCAAGTTGGAACTGCTTTGGCGCTTTTCCGTTAGGCATGCGAGGCCTCCATCGTCATCCGGTACGACGCCTTCGTTCAGCAACTCCATGTCCAGGACAACGACGGGTCCGTCAGCAGCAGTTTTCCTTCCTCCAGTTCCGTAGCCGTGGGGAAAACCAACGCGGGTTCTTTCGGGCCGGGCCGAAACCTACGAGCGACGAGCCGGTCCTGCTCTCGACTCTTTATCAGGACTGTCGTATGTCGCCCGCGGCCGAGCAGTGTCACTCAAGCTGCCACCGAGTGGAATGCACGGTCAAAATCGGAGCAACGTTTGGGCAGTCGGAGACCGTCCAACAGCCGCGCGAGCGGCGGCCTGCTTCACGCATGCGTATCCGCCGATCAGGTCGGGATAGACGGAGATCGTGCGACCGATGATCGGAAAGTTCTGAAGCGCCCGCGCTGTGTTGACGCCCCAATATGCGTCGGACGGCATGTCGAGCGAACCAATGCTGTCGCTCTCTTTCCGAACGCTGTTCATCAAAGTCCCCAGGGAAGTCCCAGCAACTGCCAGAGCGCCAGCAGAAGCGTCCAAAGCACAAACACAACGACGACGTACGGCAACATCAGTGCAACAACCGTACCTACGCCGGCATTCTTCTGATATTTCGCGGCGAACGAAACGATCAAGGCGAAGTACGCATTGAGGGGCGAGACTGCGTTCATCGGCGAATCGGCCACGCGGTATGCTGCGAGCACGGCCTCAGGCTCGACGCCCAACCGCATCAATAACGGGACAAAGACAGGCGCGAAAATAGCCCACTTCGGTATGGCGCCGGTCATAATGAGGTCCAGGATGCCGACAACAACCACAAATCCAACAAGCAAGGGAAGGGCGCCAAGGCCCGCCCTCTCCAGAACATCGCCCATCTTTACAGCCGCAAGCGTGGCCAAGTTGCTATAGGTGAAAAACGCGAGGAACTGACTGATGACGACTAAAAGAAAAATCAAACCCGCCAACCCGGCAACAGCCTTCTCCATAGCCTTGATGACGCCAGCCGTACCTTTCATCGTGCCTGCGCCGACTCCATAGGCCCATCCGGCCACAAGAAACAGCAATGCGATGAAAACGATCAGGCCATTCATGAACGGCGAGTCACCGATGAGCCCTCCCGTCTCCGGATTTCGCAGCGGGGCTCCGGGAGGCAGCGCCAAGAGAGCAAAGAACACCAGAGCTCCGATCACAGCCCAGGTCGCATACTTCAGTCCCCGCGATTCTTCCGGCGTCATCCCGGTGGACTTCTCGATTTGGCGCATTCCCGTGTACGCGCCAAGTCGCGGCTCGACAAACTTGTCGGTGATCAACGACACGACGACCGTGAGCAATAGGACCGACGCGACGGAAAACCAGAAGTTTGCCATCAGGTCGATGGAGATGCTGGGATTCATGAGATGGATCGCGTCGTTCGTGATTCCCACCAGGATGCCATCCAGGGGTTTGATCAGAATATTCACGCTGAATACGGCGGCGACCGCGGCAAAGGATGCGCCCAGTCCGGCCAGCGGATGTCGCCCGACGCTGAGAAAGGCCGCGGCTGCCAGTGGAATCAGGACCAAGTAGCCCGCATCGGCGGCGACGCTTGACAGAATTCCGATGAACACCAGGATGTACGTCAGGGCCTTGGGAGGAGCCACCTGTACGAGCTTCCGAATCAGGGCCGCAACCAGGCCGGCCGTTTCGGCCACTCCGACGCCCAGCATCGCGACGATGATGACGCCCACGGCGTTGAAGTTCATGAAATTCTGAACCACCTGAGAATACATGAAGCGAATTCCGTCCGCCGTCAGGAGGCTTTGTGCAGTGGTTGTCGTCTCTTCGACGTCGTGAGTCTCGAGGTTGATGGCTTCATACGTCACGCTGGTTCCGAGCAGATAGAAGACCTGCGACAAAAGGACGACGAGGCCAATCAGGATCGCAAAGATCACAACCGGGTGGGGGACCTTGTTTCCCACCCTTTCGACGCCGTCCAGCAATCTTTGCATAAACGTCTTTGTCGCTTCGGGCCGAGGCTCAAGGTTCCGCGCGCTCATAAGATTACTCCTTCACTTAAGCGGCCCGTTGCGCGTCAATTGCTCCGACCGGGCGGCGAAAGTTCAAGGCCAGATCGATGAGCAACCGCGTACCGTAGCCCGTCGCGCCTTTCGATCGCCAGGACTGGTCCGCATCGGCGTTCATCGGCCCCGCAATGTCGATGTGCGCCCATGGCACGTTCCCGACGAATTCCGACAAAAAGAGCGCCGCTGTAAGCGCCCCAGGATTTTCCCCTCCGATGTTGTTGAGATCGGCAATCTCGGAATCGATCTGCGAACGGTAGCGCCTGTCCAGGGGCAACTGCCACGCCGGTTCGTCCGTGCTGCGGGATGCGTTCAACACCTGTTCCACCAAACCTTGATGGTTTCCCATCACACCGGCGATTTCAGCGCCAAGCGCCCGCATGCATGCGCCGGTGAGCGTGGCGATATCGACGATCGCATCGGGCTCCTCCTCGGTCGCCAGCACGAGCCCGTCTGCCAGAATCAGCCGGCCCTCGGCGTCGGTGTTGCGGACCTCGATGGTTTTGCCGCCGCGAACTCTCAAGACGTCGCCGAGTCTCAGCGCCGAACCAGAAGGCATGTTGTCGGTGCACATCAAGTAACCGGTCACGGCAGTCTTGCAGCCCAGAGCGTCCAGCGCTGTCATCGCTGAAAGTATGGCGGCGGCGCCTGCCATATCCATCTTCATTGCAAGCATGGCGTGGGTCGGCTTGAGGCTGATTCCGCCCGCGTCATACATCACTCCCTTTCCCACGAGCGCGAGATGGCCGGTGGCGCCTTTCGGCTGATACCGCAGCTTGATCATCCGGGGAGGCTCTGTACTTCCCGCGTTCACGCCAAGCAGACCGCCGCAGCCCAATCGGACCAAGTCATTCTGATCGAACACTTCGACTTTCAGTTTGGTTGCGCTCCCTAAGCTGCTCGCGATTTTGGCCATTTGGCGCGCGGTCATGTGCGTGGACGGAGCGTTGGCAAGGTCACGCGCGAGTTGCGCGGCGTTCGCGATGACGCGGCCGCGCTCGGCGCCATTCTTCACTTCCGGCGCTCGCCGCGCCTCAGCGATCAACGTCAACTCGGCGAGCGAAGGCTCGGAATCGTTGTGCTTAAACGCGTCGTAACGGTAGCGAGCGAGCACGACGCCTTCGACCACTGCCTGACCTGCGTCCTGAGGGCGAACCTCTGCGACGTCCGTCAACGTCGTCGCTAGTCGACTGTGCTTCTTCGCCGCGCGGGCGAACGCCGCTGCGGCGTCGCGCAGCTTCGCCGCGTTCAACTCCTTGGGGACGCCAATGCCGACGGCAATGACGACTGGGCCGTCCGCTTGTGGGATGACCAACGTCTGCCCTACTTTGCCTGCGAACCCCGCTGCGGCGAGGCTAGTCCGGTCCAGCCCGATGTCTCTGGGAACAGCGCCGTTCTCGCCAACCGGTATTCCGATTGCAGTGGCGCGGGAGGGAATCGTTTTGGCAACGTCGATCGCGACGCGGCGCGACGTTGTGATAGATGGCGTCAGATTAAGCTCGTTTTTCCGATTCAAGGCTTCTACCTCCATTCGTATCGCAGTCAAAGCGCTTAGGTTCAGTGTTCAATTTACAGATGGGAAGCGAGACGCCGTATCCGTACTAGTTCCCACGCAGCGCTCTTTTTTTTCCGGCGCGTACTTCACTTCCCTCAGACTTCCGGTTTTGAAATGAACAGATCCAATCCCAGGCGTTGGGACAGAAATTTGGCAACGAGTTGTCCTTTGACGCTGTTGCCGGCTTGGTCCAGCGGTGGGGCGAACGTCCCGAGTCCCCCTTTGCCCGGAGAAACCGTGACGATGCCGCCGCCGATCCCGCTTTTCCCAGGCAATCCGATGTCGTAGAGCCAATCGCCCGAGGTCTCGTACAACCCAGCAGTCACCATCACAGCCAGCGCATAGTGACAGACGGATGCGTCGATGACCCGCTCCTTGGTCCGCGGATTGACCCCGCCGTCGGCCAGCGTCGCGCCCATCACGGCCAAGTCCTTGGCGCTCACGTTAAGCGAGCACTGTTTCGTGTATAGCTCCGTGGCCTCGGTGGGATCCACATAGATACGCCCGTAGCTTTGAAGGAGGCGTGCGATGCTCTGATTCCGGTAGTTGGTTTCTGATGCGGAGAGGAACACTTCCTCGTTAAGCGGCAGCGCGCGGCCCGCAAAGCGCGACAGTCCATCATGAACGAATTTCCATTTCTCCTCGAAGGTTGCGCCGGGCGCGAGGCTTGTTGTGGCGATGGCCCCGGAATTCACCATCGGGTTGGTCCTGCCGTCCGGGTCTCGTTCGATGGCGGCCAGAGAATTGAATGCTAGCCCGGTAGCGTTCACGCCGATCTTGTTTCGGACTGTTTCCACGCCCACCGCTTCACAAACCAATGCGAACACAAATGGCTTGGAGGCGCTCATTATCGCGAACTCGTATTCCGCATCCCCGGCCTGATAAAGGACGCCGCTAGTTCCGACAAGGCAGATCCCAAACAGATCTCTCGGCGCCCGGCTCAATGCCGGATAAACCTCGGAGTTCTTTCCTTCGGAATTGGACTTGAACCGCTCGTAGGCTTCTGCGACCAAAGACCGAACCTGCTCATCGGGCGGCATGCGCCCCGTCGATACATGCGCATGTTCGGACGAGACATTGATCCCAGATTCCGTGTTCATGGATCACTTCCCTTCCTGGTGACGTTCACCTTCAATGGAATCAGAAACGCCAGATCACAGGAATGAGCGCAACAGTGACAAGGAAAAACCACAGCGTCATGGGAAGACCGAGCTTCCAGTAGTCGTTAAAGCGATAGCCGCCGGGCTCCATCACCATCAGGTTTGCGGCCGTGGCCACAGGCGTCAGGAACGACGCTGACGCTGCGACCGCGACCGTCATGAGCAAGGGCTGGACGCTGACGTTGAGCTCCCGTCCCGCGGCAAGGGCAATCGGCGCGACAATCAACGCCGTCGCCGTGTTGCTGATCATCTGTCCAAAGGCCACTGTCAGAACAAAGAGTCCGGCGAGCAGGGCGTACGGCCCCGCCTCCCCGACCGCCTCGACCAGCAGGTCCGCAATCTCTTCGGCTGCGCCCGTTGTGATCATTGCGTGAGAAAGTGGGATCATGCCGCCGACCAGGACCACGGTCGACCACGAGATGGCCCGAAGGGCCGGTTTCACGGAGAGCACGCCAAGCAAAATCAGGGCGCACGCCGCGATCGTGCTCGCAACGGCCGGCGCCGTCCCGCCGGTCGCTAGCAGGATCACCATTCCAGCAAGTACGGCAATCGCGTAAAGGGCGCGGCGTCCAAGGGGGACCGTCTGGCGGCGAATGAGGTAAGGCGGGTGGACGGCTAGTACATCCGGTTTCTGCAGCCGGACTTGGAGGTCCGGCCAGGTTCCCCTCAAGAGCACCGTGTCGCCGGGCGCCAAGACTGTTTCCTTCTCCCCTTGATTTTCGCCGCCGCGCTGCACGGCCAGAACCATTAGATCGCCGCTTTCCGACACCATTCCTGGAAAGACGGTCTCACCGATGAGGCCGGACCTTGGTGGGATTACGAGCTCCGCAATGCCATGCGTGCGCGTGAACGGCGAAACCTCCGGATCGAGCTGATACTGCCGGACGAGCGTCCGCGCGTGCTCGCTAAAGTTCGCTGTCGTCGCGCGGGGCCTACGGACCGGAAGGAGCCGCTCGCCGAACAAGACGACGATCGCGATACAGCCGAGAGTCAGCGGGACGCCAACGAGCGCAAACTCGAAGTACCCGAAGCCTCCTTCCCCCGATTCCGCGGATGCATCTGAAACAATGACGTTGACGACAGAGCCGGTCATTGCCAGCAGTGATCCGGGATGCGCAGCGAACGCAAGGGGCAGCAACAATTGCGACGGAGGCCGTCCCAATCGAAGCGCCATCACAACGACCACCGGCAGCAGAGCCGCCGTCGAACCATTCGGATTGATCAGAGCTGTCAGCGCCGCGGCAAGCGACATTACAAGCACAACCAGACGCGTCCTGCTGGCGCCGGCGCGCGCGATGAGTTCCTGGCCCATCCAGGTCGTCACACCCGCCGCATCCAGCCCTTCGCTTACAACGAACAGCGTGGCGATGAAGATGATCACTGGATCCCCGAAGCCGGTAAAGGTTTGCTCGACATTCAGAACGCCCGTGAAATACAGGGACAACGCCGCTCCTACCGCGACGATTTCCACTGGCGCCCGGTTCGTCACGAACAGGACGACGACTGCGCCCAGAACCAGGAATGTGATCGTGACGTCGCTCATGGCGCCCTCAAGCTCGCTAGGCGGATTCTTTGTTGTTCCGCATGGGCCGCTCCAGATCCTCGAGCAGCAGCCTGAGCGCGGTCCCCGATAGCCCCGTCTCGACCACGGCGATTCCCATGGAGGTCAGCAGCAGCATGCTCGCTCCAAGAACCCATCTCGCTGTCGTTTGCCAGCCAAAGAGACCAGAAACATGTCGACGACACAGCCAAAGTTGCTCAAGATCGCCGCCATTTGCATGTTGCGAATCAGTACCGCGCGATGCTCAAGTCGTTCGATCTGAGCCACGAGGCGCGGCGCGCCTTCCGTGCGAAAACGGCTGTGAAGGTCGTGAATCAACGATGCCAGGGCCTGAAAGCGACTCGAATAGGCAATCAGAATCAGTGAGATTGCAGGAAAGAGGAGGCCTGGAGTCGTGAGCGTCAAATCCATAGGTTTCGCTTCTTCACGCTGAGGCGCCGAGTTGTTCGTCAGAAATCTTTCCACACGTTGATCCACAACGTGGTCGAGTTGTATTCGTTGGTGGGCGCGTTGCTGGTATCCCGATCGTAAAGCGCCTCCAGCCGGAGCGACCAGCCAGGCGCAAACCGCCACACCAGGCCGCCGCCCACCTCGTAAATATTGTCCGTGCGGTTGAAGGTCCCGACGCGTCCCTCTGCGGGGTCGCTGTCGAATCTGTTCTCGTCGCTGAAGCTATCGTGCTGCCAGCTCGCCGCGAGGAAGCCGTCAAGGCGATCGGCGATGAGGAAGTTGAGCGACCCGAAGGCGCCGTAAAAGCTGGAATTGCCGTCGGGCCGGGAAGTCGCCCATTCGTAGCCGCCGCTTCCATTAATCGAGAAACTCCCGCGTCCCACTGCAAACGAACGCGTCCAGCCGAGGGTCAGTTCGCCGATAGTGCGGCTGCGATCGCGCAGCGGGCCGGTTGGGTACCTGCGTCTCCGGACCTCTGCTCCCACGTTGAATTGGTTGACCGATGTGGCGCGAAACCGCCAGTCGCCGTAGATGCCGTAGTCGTTGCGGTACTGGCCATTGCCCCTGTAGCTCACCCTACCGCGCAGGGCCAACAACAGATTGCTCTCCCCGACTGTCCGACTGACTTCGGCGAACCATCGCCAGTCCGACTCGTTTCGGATTTCGTGGTTGTCGTAATGTCGGAATCGGTAGTCCAGGTTCATATCAATCGCATAGCTGTTGGGGAGTTCATAGTTCAACCCAAAGCCCCCGCGAGCCTGGTAGAAAGGGTCGCCCCGCAGGTCGACTCCGGATTCGGGCGTGGCGGCAGTGGGGTTCTCCCAATAGTGGCCGATGCCGGCCACCAGATAGGCGAAGCCGATCAGACGCCTCTCCTCGTCCAGATACTGCGCGGCCGCCCTATCGTAGATCTCGACCTGCGTCAGAAGGTCCGGCGGCAGCGTGTCGAAGCGCAACACCGTTTCAAACTCGATCTTTGCGCTTCCGTAGTCGCCGAGTGCAAAGTAGGCGCGCCCCAGGCCCAGGTGCGCGTCGACCCAATCCGGCCGCAGCTCAAGGCTGCGCTCGAACAGCGCCTGCGCTTCATCCGCGCGTTTCGCGCCGAGAGCTGCGCGCCCAAACCAGTAGATAAAGTCGGGATCGTTCGACTTCGCGTCTTTGAAGGGCGCAAGCAGGTCGTATGCCTCCTGATACTTCTGTTCGAGTACGAACAGTTCCGCGCGTTTCAAATCAGGATCCTGGGGAAGAGGCGCATTAAGGGTGACGAGCCTGATTGCTCCTGGCGCCTCTGTCTGGGCCCGGGCGGTCGCGGAAAGAAGGGCGGCTACCGCCAGACATCTCAGGATTACGTTCATTCGAAGCTCCTCTTGAAGGTGGTTGCCAATTCAAGAAGCAACCGGGCGCGGCGCAATCTCCTGAAAACTGCCCGCGATCAGCCGCCCTTCGTCGTCGAGTTCATACTCCCCAGATGGAATGAACATCACCGCTATCCACGCCAGAAGGATGACGATGAGCAAAATCGTCAACGGGCGCGGAAAGCCTCGCTCGTTCTGTCGACGTCCGGACCCGCTTGTGCGCTTCTGAGCTTGCTCAGTCATGGCTCCCCTTTCCGAAATGGTTCTTCACGCTAGAGGTCCAACGAAAACCGAACGCGATCCTTTTGCATGTCAGGCGCCTCGCTTTCTAGCTTGCGCAACCGCAGTAGTTTTTGCTCCTAAGTTCTAGTAAACCTTCGGAACGATCTACGTGTTTCTCCCACGTGCGTCGATGGCGACGACGAATGAAGACAGGCAACGGCGCCTATTTTCACGGCTCGCCGCTGCCGCTTCCGGGCAGGCGAGTACCCCTCAAGGGCAGCAGGAGATCCTTCGAAGAGGATCTCTCTGAGACTGTAACGGGCCTTGGCGGAGCGGGGTCAGGGGCATTCAATGTGGGTTAGGCTGTTGGTCACGACGAACGGACGACTTTGCACAGTTTCGCCCCGAAAAGTACCTGGCTGATGCACGCCTGCCCGTGGCCGGCAGCCATCGCATTATTCGGGTTTCTCATAGTTGATTGTCCAAGGGATGCCAAACTGATCGCTGACAACCCCAAAACGCGGAGACCAAAATGTTTCCTGAAGCGGCATGCGAACCGTTCCGTTTTCCGCCAGTGCATTAAACAAGCGTTCGGCTTCGCCCGGGTCCTTCGGGTCGAGCAGGATGCTGAAGCCGCGCGGGGATTCATACGACCCCGGGAGGGCGTCGCCGCCGAGTAACTCGGTATCGCCGATGGCGAGCCTGGCGTGGAGAATCCTTCCTCCCCATTCTGCTGGCGCGTCTTTGGCCATCGGCGATTCACCCCATCGGAGCATAAGCTCAATCTTTCCGTTCAAAGAGCGCTCGTAAAACTTGAACGCGGCTTCGCACTGGCCGTCAAATGAAAGACCGATACGTGGTTTCAAATTCATCATGCTCATTGCGGCGACCCCGATTTAAAGCGACCCTTTCTGCATCATCTCGTCGTAGCGCTCTTGCATTTGTTCAGGGCTAACATCTTCAATATGGTGTCCGATGTTCCAGTGGAGGCCAAAAGGGTCCCTTATCGTGCCCGATCGCTCGCCATAAAACTGATCCTGCGCTGCGCGCACCACTTCGGCGCCGAGTTTCGTTGCCCGTGAAATGAATTCATCGGCGTTATCGACGTGGATGTGGAGCTGAAAAGAAATCGGCTCGGACGGATTTGCGGCGACTATCCCGCATTCTGGAAACTCGTCGGAAAGCATCACGCATGCTGTTCCGAAGTCAATCTCCGCATGGCCGATGCGGCCATTCGGCTCGGTCAACCGGAACTTCTCCTTTGCCCCGAAAGCCTCCTTATAAAATTCGATGGCTTTGGCTGCGTCTTTCACGCACAGATAGGGAAACAGTTCTCTTATTTCCATGTCTCCTCCTTTCGGGCCTCACTATGCCTCTTTAGCGCTGCCGCGTATTGAACAAAATTGACCTCGAATCAGCACGTGATGGGAGTCTTCTCCCCGGTTGAGGAGGTATTCGGTGGGAGAGACGCCGGTCAATTCTCGGAATTCCCGGTTAAAGTGGGCTTGATCGGCGTAACCGGCTTCCAGAGCAACATCAATCCAACGTCCTCTCGTTTTGTCGAAGCCATGCCTCAGGGTTTCTTGAAATCGAAGCAGCCGCGTGTAGATGCGAGGGGAGAGTCCGACGGTTCGACGGAAAAGTTCGATGACATGCCGGTGACTGTAGCCCGTTTCTTCGACAATCTTGCCAATGTCTCTGGTCGTCGAAAAGCGGCTTAACATGTGCGCGATCGCCGGATGTATGGCATAAACACGAGGAAGCCGTTTCGCCAAGAAGATTTCGAGAACGTCGAGCCGCCGCTCGAGATCGCCAGTTTCCTGAAGCCGCTCCCATAAGGAGCGAGCCGCGTTTCCCCAGAGATCCTCCAAAGCAACATGACGGTCGGAAACTTCGTCTGCTGGAACTCCCAGCAGCGCCTCGCAGGCGCCGGGCCGCAACGAGGCGCCGACGGTAAACGCCGATGCGGCGATGTCTTTGACGTAATACCTCGAACGAATGCCACCGACGGCGCCGCGACAAAACGTGTCGCCTTCGGCGTCTTCGATGGACTTAAAGATGCGTATCGGCTGGTCCGACAAGCGAAACACCAGGTGCATGCATGCCGTAGGAACCATCCGCTCGCGCTCTGCGAGAATCAAGACCTCCGGCATCGCCCGGCGGGAGGACGCCCATAAAAGCTGGATGAAGGGTCTCAGCGCCGGGATCGGGGGGCGTTGGATCCATGACTGCACACGACCGATTGGAGGAAGTGGAGGAGCGGCTGGAGTTCTAAAGCGAGCCTGCATGGGGTCTGGTAACACGTTAACTTACCAATTATGAAGACTACCTTGTCGTCTAAAAGGCAAATGGTAGTGACTCAGTTTTGAAATTTTTGACCCTATGCGTTAGCTCGAAAAGTGTTAAGTCACACGAAAAACGTCGAGACGCGCGGGTTTATCATTTCCTGCTCTAACTTGCAGCCGACTCTACAATGCCGGCTCAATCAAAGCTGCTACGGATCCGCGGCTGTTGGGCATCCGCCAGTCCGGCCCGTAAGCGTGAACCTGATCTCTCTTTCGTTCCGCCTCCTCCAGGTTCGTCGTCAGCACGATGCTGCTCCCTGTGTTGTGCGCTTCCAACGTGTGCGCGAGCGCCGTCGCGTGCGGCATGTTGAAGATTGCCTGCAGCATTTCGATGACGTAGTCGAACGTATGTTCCTCGTCATTGAGGATGATCACGTGATAGAGCTTACTTAATTCGTCTCGCGTCGTGCTTTCGATATCGACGTCTGCCGTAGAGCCGGGCATATCTTTTACGAAGGTTGGATGAACGCTTGCGTCACTTCGGCCGCTTGAGCAGCGATTCGTATCGCAACGGCTCGCCGCGTTCCCACGGTCTATATTCATTGCAGAAGTCGATGCGCTCGCCAAGCGTCGGGTGGCTGGCCTGCCAGAGTTTGACCAGGAGGTGAGGACGCGGGACCTGCAGGTTCTCTTCCTGCAACTTCACGAACGCCGTTGCGGCTGCGCGATTGTTCTCGGTCGCTTCGAGACCGAACCGGTCGGCATCGTGTTCGTGGTGACGCGTGAAGGCCAAAGCAAAGGGCGTGACGATCAGGAAATAGACGCTGAAGAGCAGGATAATCAGCGGCAGGGACGCGATGTCCGAGAGCTCCACGAACCCGAAGCGATCCGAGAATCTGTGGATCAACCATCCAGCAGTCCGGTGAATCGCGTAGAGGGTCGCCATGATCAGCAGCGAAAAGAAGAGAATGGTCTTCCAGACGTGCCCCAACACGTAATGACCCATTTCGTGCCCCATCACGAAGAGCAGCTCGTCCTCGTCGAGCTTATCAATGATCGTGTCCCAAAGGACGATTCGTTTGGTGGCGCCAAAACCAGTCACGTAAGCGTTCAAAGCTTTCGTGTCTTCGCTCTTCTCCACCTCGTAAACACGGCTGCCTTCGATGCCGGCGCGCTCGGCCAGTCCGAGAATCTTCGCCTCCAGATCCTTGTTTTTCATCGCGCCGAATTCGTTGAAGAGCGGATCGATCCAGACCGGCTGGACCAAGATCATCAGACACAGGAAGGGAATTGCGAGCAGCCCCGTATAGAACCACCAACGGCGAGGACTCCTTTTCAGCAGGAGATAAGGAACCCACAGGAACAGGAAGCCAACGACGATCCCGATCAGCAGGCCCTTGATTTCGTCGCCGAACCATTTGGAGAAGGTCTGATTCGATAGTCCGTACGCATGCTGCCGGACGTAACCGGAATAGTAGCTCAGCGGAAAATCGATCAGGAAGTTGATCAGCGCGAAGATCGTGAAGTAGACGCCGATGATCGGGAACCACCACCTGCCGACCCGTTTCGCCCAATTCCGGATGCGGGCGGAGAAGCCCGTGAAAAGAAATGCCGCCGGAATCGCCAATCCCCACAGTGTTCCCACGATCCACAGGACGATCCCGGTGCGATAGTACGACACGGCTTTCTCCGTCGGCTCCGGGACAGAGACGGGTTCGGTGGACGATTGCAAAGACGTCGGCGGCTCTTGCGCATGCGCCGTCTGCGCGGTGATCAGACAACAAGCAATAAGCAGAAGGACGCTGCGCATAAGCCTCCAATTCCCCGCCCGGCCTAGGCTGATGATTCCTCAAGCGCCCTGTGACTTTCAATGGATCATTTCATGCCGCCGCAATCATATCGTGATCACCGCCGCGAGCGCGTCAAGCTGCTGAAGGCGGGCCGTGATACGATTCTTCGCATCGTGGCTGAACGATTCAGACTCCTGGACTTCGCTTGGATCGTGATGGTGATCGTCGGCGGACTGACGGCGTTCGCGGGGGATGAATTCCAGATGGATCGCGTAAAAGCTGCCGGCATCCTTGCCATGCTTCTGGCCATTGTCTTTTTCGGCGTCAGCATAGTCGCGAAGCGGCGCGCGGACATTTCAACTACCTACTCCGGGAGCGTCAACCCATCGTTTCATGTGTTTCGCGGCGTGGGCGCGATAGCGTGGGGAGTGGCATTCATTGTCGGTGGTCTTTTGTTGGCCGGATATGCGTACATCTCGCTGACGAACTGGACAGCGGCGCAGGACTTTTTTGCCGGCCACCCCGGGATCATCTTTGTTCTTGTTGGAGTCATGATTACCGCCGGGGGTGTGGGAAGTGCGACAAAAGCGACTTACCGGTACAAGGAATCGGAGCGCCCGGACCGCCGGCTGGGCGATCGCATCTATGCTGTCGTTTTTGTCGTTCCGTTGGGACTTGCGCTTCTCAGTTGGGGAATCCTATCGACGACTGCGCCTTCCGTCGCGGCTCGCGCAGCTTCGGCGCTCAAAAGCGCGGCTCTTCAGGGACTCGAGGCTTTAGCCAAACGCGTCGGCAATTGATTCCACGGCGTATAGTTCCGCGCATGCCACTTACAAAACGGGAGTCATCGCGCATGACGCGAGCGGGCGGCTACAGCGCTACATTTGCCAGGTCGGGTCATCGCTCTTGATGCAGATCGCATAGCGCCGTTCTTTTTTTCCAACCATGTCAATCCAAAAATCGCTTGATTCGCATCTTTCTTCGTCCGATGCCCGTGCGCCTCGAACCAGTGTAACTCGGCAGTCGGACGCTTCCACGGCGGCGCCGAAGAAGGCCAAATAGCCGTGCGGTTCTCCTGGCGTCCCGAATTCGATCGAAGCGGTATACCTTTACCAAACTTTTAACCTGCCGCTCTGTTGGATATCATGCCATCGGATTCCGGGAGGACCTTATGAAGAAAGCTTACGGTATGGCGGTTTTCTGTCTCATGACCGGTTTCGGCATTGCAACGATTCAAGGAGGCGGACGGGCGCAAGCGCCAGCGCCGCAGCAGCAGAATGCAGCGCCACAGCGTGGGCAGGGTCAGCGCGGTCCCGCAGCTCCACCAGCGCCTTGCGGCCCAGGTCCGAGTCTGGCTGGAGATCTGGGAAAGAACGTCGCGGCGAATTCCCGCTGTTTTGAGTTACGAATGTACACCGTCGACCCGACTAGAGACGGAGTGGGCCAGTTCAAGGGCGGTATCAACGAGCTCCATCAGCGATTCCGTGAAAAGGAACTCGAACTGTTTAGGAAACACGGGGCTGAAGTAATCGCAGCATGGCAAAGTCTGAACGATCCCAACACCCTCATATGGATGCTTGCGTTCCGGGACCGCGCGCATCGAGAGGCGGTGTGGGCCGCGTTCAATGCGGACCCGGAATGGACCGCGCTTCGCACGAAATACTTCGTTCCACTCCAGGGCCCTAACGTTACGTTCATGAGCGCCGCAGACTACTCTCCGTTGAAGTAAACACATGCGGCGTTCGCGGCTTTCGTTGCGTCTGATGGCGATGCCTCTCTGCGCGGCGTCTATGACGATAGCGGCCTGGATGGCGGCGGCTCAGCAACCACGTCCATTGGACGCCGCGGCGCTGAGGAATGCGGGCGACAGCCGGGAATGGCCGACATATGGCGGCGACTACGGCGAAAAGCGCTACAGCCCGCTCAATCAAATCAACACCTCAAACGCCACGCGGATGGGTCTGGCTTGGACGCACGTCGCCGGTGCGGGAGGCGGCAATCAGGAAGCCACGCCATTGTTCTGGAACGGGGTTCTCTATGGCGTGACGAACTGGAGCATCGCGTTCGCGATCGACGTGCAGAGCCAGCGCGAATTGTGGCGATACGATCCGGGCGTCGACCGCTCCATTGCCGCGGCCGGACAGAATCGCGGAGTGTGCTGCGGCGTCGTCAATCGCGGCGTTGCACTCTACAACGGAAGAGTGTTTGTCCCGGTTATCGATGGGCGGCTGGTTGCTCTGGATGCCTCAAATGGAAAACCCGTGTGGTCCGTTCGAGTCTTCTCTGAGAATCAGACGGGCTATGCGCTCACGATGGCGCCCCGAGTGGTCAGAGACAAGGTGATCGTCGGCGTTGCCGGCGCTGAGTTCACGCCGCACCGGGGATACTTCTCAGCATTTGATGTCAACACGGGACGCGAAGTCTGGCGGTTTTACACGGTTCCCGGAGATCCTTCAAAACCTTTCGAGAATCCTGCGCTCGAGAAAGCCGCGAAAACGTGGTCGGGGGAGTGGTGGAAGTACGGCGGCGGAGGGTCGGTGTGGGACAGTCTTTCGTACGATCCTGAGGCGAACCTGATCTATGTCGGTACTGGCAACGGAGCGCCATGGCCGGCATCGCTGCGAGAGTCGCCGGCAATGGACAATCTCTATGTGTGCTCGATTCTCGCCGTCAATCCGGACAACGGCCAATTGGCATGGCACTACCAGGCTGTGCCGGGCGACTCCTGGGATCTCGACAGCGTTCAGCAGTTGATTCTTGCCGACATCGAGATTGACGGACGAATGCGCAAAGTTCTCATGCAGGCCAACAAGGGAGGTTTCTTCTACGTTCTCGACAGGATCACCGGAGAGTTCATTTCGGCGACGCCCTTCGCGCCGGTGAACTGGGCTCGCGGGCACGATCGAGCCGGACGCCCCCTGATCCCTCCCGAGGCTTACTATTCGACAACGACCGCGGTGACCATTTCGCCCGCCGCGGGCGGCGCTGCCAACTGGGCCGCGAAGTCCTACAGTCCACGAACCGGTCTGGTCTACATGGGAGTGAATGGCCTCTCCAGCCGTACGTATACGGCCGTGCCGTTTGATCTCGCTCCCGACCGCGCGATTCAAGTCAATGGAACGCCGCGAGGGGGACAGGTTCCTCCCGGCGCGCCGGCGCCCTCCAATCCGCCGCTTATTGGTCCTCAGGGCGTGCGGGGCGCATACCTCGTTGCCTTCGATCCTGTCTCTCGCACCGAACGCTGGCGCATCATGGGCGGCGGGGGTTCCGGCGGCGGCGTGCTGGCGACTGCAGGCAACGTTGTCTTTCAAGTCGTGAGCGATGGCCGGTTTCTTGTCCTCCATGCCGAGGATGGAACGAAACTGTACGAGGCGCCGACGGGACAGCGCGGGATGGGTCCTCCGATCACGTATGAGTTCAACGGCAAACAGTACGTGTCCTTCATGGGTGGAACCGGCCAGACCGCACGCGGCGGCGGAGGCGGCGCTGCAACGCCGCCGAGGCTGTATGCCTTCACGCTCGACGGCAGCGCTCCGATGCCGTGATTCGAGATCCGTCTTGGACTGCTTGTTATCTCTGCTTTGGAGAAATACGCAGGACGGCGGAAGCGCGCCGGGTTTGAACAAGCCATGAAAATAAATGGCTGCCGATCCGGCGATCCAGGTTGAGATGAAGAGAATCAATAGAGCGTTCCGTAAAACCGAGCAAGATGGTCAGATCCATGTCGCTCTTTGGGGCTTCGAACATTTCGAAGGAGGATGCTCTTTGAGGGCGCGGGTCTTATCGTGCGTTGCACACAATACAGCCACATCCGTGCCCGCTCCCTTCGCCCGGCCGGCCGTGATCCTGATCACGGGGGGCGAGCCGCCAGACCGCGACGAATCTATTGTCGAAAGATGATCTTCTACCGCAGCGCTAACGCGGCATTCTTTCCGGATAGTGCGGCGCTGTGACGTTTATCCAGATGTCCAAAATTGCGAAGCGCCAGTAAATTTCCAACGCCGCGCCAGCGCCAACGCCTCGCCTATCCGCCTTGAGCCCAGGGCTCATGACCGGCTCATGACCGCCCCCCTGCTCGAACATAAATTGACGATATGCGACAGGCGGACTGAAACTCCGCGGACCGCCCGCTTGTTCTTCCCACCGTTAGCGTAAATAAGTCTGATCTCAAGCTGGCGCGCATGAATGTCGGCGACTTGAAGGGCGTGATTGGCATATGGACATGCACTATCTTCTTGGGACACCTGACGGAATCGAGTACTTCGTGGAGCCGCATGTCTTGACATCGTTTACGGACGATGAGTTTCGATCTGCCTTTATGGACGCGGGCATTAAGGCAGAGTGGGACGCGGAAGGAGCCCGCCCGAGGGTTGTGGATCGGGCAGAAGTCACCCTTTCCAGACCGTAGGAATACGCCGAGGGCTTGGAAGACGCCGGGTCGTACGAAGACGCCGCGTCTTGCGCCTAAATGGCTCACGAAAACGGCCGAAAGGTTGGAATCCGAAGAAACGCGGGCATTAGCCGATCCGTTTAGAGCGAAGTTCGCGTGCGCGATCTCGGCTGACGCCAAGTTCCACTTCGTTGACGAGTTTGACTCTCCACGTTCCCGATGACCACGGAATCAACTCACGCGCGTAGTTCAAATTCACGATGGCCGACCGGCTTACCCGGAAGAAGTCGCGGCCGGCTAGCAGTTGATCGAGATCTGAAATCGTCCGGTCCACAACGAATCGTTCGGCGAGCGTGTGCGCGAAAACAACTTCGGCATCGACAGCGATATACAGGATTTCACGAGGCGACAGGAGAATGATGCGTTTGCCGCGGCGCGCCGCGAGCTTTGCAGGGGGCCCGCTTCGAAGCGTGGCCAGGCTGCGCTGTAATGAGGAATCATATTCACCCCGCGGCTGCTGAAGCCGGTCGCGGACCTTTTCTAATGCTTGCGCGAGGCGCGCCGGCTGTATCGGCTTCAGCAAGTAGTCAATCGCATTGGCATCGAATGCACGGATCGCGTATTCGTCAAACGCCGTTGCGAACACGATTAGCGGCGGCCGCCGGATCTGCGCTAGCATGTCGAACGCGTTCAGGCCGGGCATCTCGATATCGAGAAAGACTACATCGGGCTCACAATCAGCGATCCGTTCCATCGCAGCGGCGGCGTTTGCCGCCTCCCCGCAGATTTCGAAATCCGGATGCCTCTGCAGCAAGCGCGCGAGATGCCGGCGCGCGAGCCGTTCGTCATCAACGAGGATGCAACGAACGGAGCGAGTCATAAATCGAAATCTGTGAGGCGGTGATAGTCACAGCCACCGCGTCCGGTCGAGGAAACGTCACTTCGACCGAGCCGCGCGGCGTTCGCTCGACAAGGCCTCTACGCGGGATCCAGCTCAAATGCTCTACACGGCGAGGATAGTAATAGCGCACGCGTTGGCGGATATTGTGCAACGCGTGACCCGGCTTGAAGAACTCTTCCGCCGGCGGAGCGCTGCCCGCTTCTATATCGTTTTCAACTGTAACCGAGAACATCTCTCCTTTCCTTTCGATTCCGACATGTACCCGGCCGCCGTCGATCAACTTTGAAATCCCATGGCGAATCGCATTCTCGATGAGTGGCTGCAGCGTTAACGCTGGAATGCGAAATTTGTCTGCAGCGTCTGCCTCGGGCAATTCGAATCGCAGCCGGTCGCCGAAGCGAATGCGCTCGATTTCAAGATAGTCGCGGGCAAATTTCAGCTCGTCCACCAGCGGCACGAACTCGGATTGGATTCCTGCAAATGAGTAGCGGCTCATGTCGGCCAATAGCCCGATCATCCGTAGTGCGCCCTGAGGGTCGTCTGGAATTAATGACGAGATGCTGTTGAGCGTGTTGAAGAAGAAGTGAGGATTTATCTGTGCCTGCAGCGTCTTGATCTGCGCGCGGAGAGCCGAACGGCGCGACGTCATTACGGCCTCATGCGCGTTCGCACCCATCATCTGACCAATGATGACGCCCATCATGGCGCCCGTGATTGAAATGCGTAAGAATTCACCGCCTTCGGACGTTGCGCCGAGCGCCATCGCGCCAAACAACACGCCCGCGGCGAAGATGACGCCCAAGAAAGTCAGGACAAAGTTTCTGCCCGTACTAGCCCGTTCAGGTTGCTCCGGATCGGAAGACGGCGGCGGTATCCGAAGGACGTAGTCGGTCATGATGCCCATAAAGAAGTATGCAAGAACGGAAAGGTATACGCCCATCGCAATTCCATGAGCAACCCACCGCCCCGGCTCTCGCCGGAAGGCTGCACGCGCCGCGTCCGAGAAAATCACAGCGAGAAAGGACATCGGAATCCCGACGATAATTCCGATAACGCAGGCAGCAAGGATGCAGCCGCCGATCCACAGTAGCTGCTTCTTGCGGAATTTCATACGGCCAGTTTCTCGCGGCTTGGACCAACCGATAGCGACAATTCTGGCGAGCGGTAGAAAAAGCGCGGTGAACCGTCGCCCACGTCGGCGCCTGTACGCAGAAGGGAGCAACCTTCCGGCGGCGCCAATTTAGATGAACGAACATCTGGCGTTTTGGATCACGGGCTGCAGCATAAACGGGTTCATTGTCGCCCTGAGCCGATACCGCTCATTACTTAGAACAATGGCCACCATGCTGAGAGAGTGTTCAACGATTAAAACTAGCGAGTTTATGCTCACTTTATCCTCGAGACGCCGCATCAATAAGGTTGACTGGCGTCGATAACTGACCTGTACCGATGCAGACGGATTGAGATTTCGCTTTTGGGCAGGCGGCACCTCGGATGGTTGCTGATGGCCTGCAGTCCATCGTGCAGCCTCTGCACTTCGATGAACGCTTCTTCCTCGATGCGGTCGAGCAGCCAAAGAGTCCCGTGACAGTCTACGCCTTCTGATACGGCGAGCCCTCTCAATTGGCGATCCCCCGTGAGGAGTATCCACTTGCGTTCCTGGGCGAGCGCGAATGCGAATGCATCTGGCACCGAGAGTGCGGGCAGCGATGAACGACGGCGCAATGCATTGGCGACCCCGTCCTGGGAAAGCTCTTCCACGCGCAACCCTAGGGAAACGAGACGCTCTCCCCATTCACCCCGAAGTTCGCGGTGATAGAGAACATCAGGTACCGCGAACTCGTAGGGCAATTCAAAAATGGGCTCAAGCAGGCTTCCGCGGTCAAGGTCGATCAGCACCGATGTATCGGAAACTAGGACCGTCATGCGCGGGCAACCGCATCAGGTTCCTCCATGCGGCGGTTGAGTTCACGCACGCTGATATCGAGGAGTTCCGCCGATTTCGCCTCGGAGATCGCGCCTTCAGCCAGGGCTCTGTAGCAAAGGCGCTCGAAGCGCTGTGGCGTCTCCTCATCCAAAGGATGTGGCTCATAGTTGGGGGCGCTTCTGTAACCGAGCTGTGAAAACTCCCTGAACAGCTTCTGGGACAGCGCGGCAGAAAATATGCCCAGATCCCTGCAGCGGTACGTGATCGCCTGAACGCTGGCTCCAAACAATCGCTTGAGGGCAAACAACTCGCTCCAGCCTATCGAGCTTCGGTGTTTGCCTACTTGAGCCCAGAGGCTTTCGGCGGGCATGAGAAAGGCTCCGGCGAAACGATGCGCCGCCTTTTCCTGAAAGGCCTCATCGGCTTGTACCTCCATCACCATGTGCGCCAGTTCGTGAGCCAAATTGAAACGTTGACGCTCGCCGTGCGTGCCCTTGCGGACGACGATGACCCTTACCGGATCTTTGCCCGTGCGCCGGACCTGCGCCGCCAGCCCGTCGACATTTTGTTCGGAATCAACCACGAGAACCTTGACTCCTCGTTCTTCAAGCAACTCGACCAGATTAGGTATGGGATCGATGCCCAAATCCCAATACTCGCGCAATCCGCGCGCCGCCAGTTCCGCTTCGGCCAACTCCCGCACCGGAAACGGGGCGTCCCTGGGTTCGTCCCATTCCCCGCTGGGGAGCCCGAGAAGTTCCTCGACCATCAGATAGCGTTCAATGAAGTGCAGGACTTTGCTCTGAACTTGCGCCTGTTCCCTCTTGCTCGTGATATGTTTTTTCCGGAACTCGACCCCATCCAGAACCATGTCCTGATCGCCCGTCAGGTAGTCGAGGGAGACGTTGAGGGCTTCGCTTAGGGCAATAAGCACTCCGGAGCTTGGAACGGATTCATCCCGCTCATACTTGCCGATCGCCTGGGCCGTGACGCGGTTTCCAATTTTGGACTGGAGATCACGTAAAGACAGGCCCGCCGCCGACCGTGCCAGCTTAATGCGTTTGCCTATCATGACTTATCTCTCCTTTCCTCTGTTTACAATTCTAGTATAATTTAGCAGTGACTGTAAACTGATGGTTTTATTGCTGTTGGTTTGGATCGAGAAAAATGAAGTCGCAAACGCCCTCAAAACAGCGGGCGGTTTGTCGCGAAGAAAGAGATTTCACTATGGGTTCCACCATTCTAACGTCGCCCTGGTCCTACGGAACGATCTTGGGATCACCCGCGCCAACCCCTCCGGTTCAGCAGTGGATTGCGGTCCGCCGGCGCTTTCAGAAATTCGACGAGAATCTGTCGTTGACGCCGCTCCAATACCTCGATGGTGTGACCAAGAGAAAAGGCGTCGTGAGCTGTCTGAATCGCCATTACTACAATTCGTCGTCCGCCAGCGACCATAGCTTTCTGATCGGATCTTGGGCGAAGGGCGCCGCGGTGCGGCCTCCGCGCGACGTCGATTTGTATTTCGTCGTGCCTTACCAAACATACCTGCGCTTTCAGGACCATATTTGGAACCGCCCATCGGGGCTGCTGCAGGAGGTCAAAGGCGTTCTCGCCAAGACATATCCCGATACCGACATGAGCGGCGACGGCCAGATTGTCCTTGTACGGTTCGAAAGCTACAACGTGGAGGTCGTTCCTGCGATTGCGCTCACCAACGGACGTTACTGGATCTGCGACGCTCATGACGGCGGCTCTTATGAGGAAACCGATCCGCGGGCCGAAACTGGTCACATTGAATCGGTGGATCAGGCGAACAACCGCAACCTGCGGCCGCTAATCCGCATGCTCAAGGCGTGGCAGAACTGCTGTTCGGTGCCGATCAAGTCCTTTCAACTTGAACTGCTGGCTGCGGATTTTCTTGGGAACTCGCCGTGGCGCCTGCGCGATTTTTTCTGGTTTGACTGGATCACGCGTTGTATTTGTCGTCGTGCCGATCGTGCTGGGAGCCGTGGCGGCGGCGCCGTTGTTGAAAGGAGAGCCGGGTTACGAATTGCTAACAGGCGTGTGCGCGCTGTTGGCGGGGCTATTTCCGGCAATCTACAAAGGTCTCGACTTCGATGTGAGTCTTTCGGCCGTCGCGCAGCACGCGCGCCAATTCAAGATCCTTCAGGACCATTTCCGCCAGGCGTGGCGCGTCACGGCGCTGGAGTCCCCCGACGAATTCCAGACAGCATTCAAGGATTTGATGGCGCGGATGGGTGCCGCGCGGGCGGCGAGTCTCACGCCTCCGGAACGGTTTTTCAAGAAGGCGCAGACAAAAATCGAAAGCGGCCATTACACGTTCAAGGTTGACAGCAAGAGTGAAAAGGAGCTTAGAAAATGATCAGGAGTGGGTTGTTTCACGGTGACGGGCAGCCGTTCAATGCCGACCGGCTCGCCAGAGAATTGAAGGAAGGCATGATGAAGGCCGCGACCGGGTGCATCGAACGCGCTGTAATCGAGGTGGTGTGTCCGGAGCCCGAAGGTCGTGCCACTGTAACGCGAACCGCAACGGGTTGGGAAATTCACGGCTGTTGCGAGGCGCTGATGGCGGATGCCCGACAGAAGCTCGAGAGCAGTCTTAAGGGGAACAACTGAGTTGTTCCAATCTCGACCAAAGAGAATATGGACGATTAACGGGATGATCAACTTCGACGCCCGACGTTGCGAAGCGATACTGCTCGCTTGTATGGATCCAGAGCCAGTTACTTTCAATCGCGTCGACGAATATCACGTCGGCCGGGCGCGTAACGCGATCAAACGCGCACAGCGCAATGGCAAGACCGTCGGACTGCAGGATGTCGTTCGACGTAACGAATTCCTCGCGGCCTGTCTTGACCACACACGTTGCGCGACAGCCGAGCAACTTATCATCGGATACGGCTTCCAACACCGAAATAGCACGGACATTGACCGCATCCGTCACGTCAGCGGAAAGGAGCGCAGTGTTGCAATCCCGCCGATGTTCGCAAGGACATCCTGCGACATCACCGGCGCCGCACGGATGCGGAGGTCCTTATCTTTCACAATCACCCGCGCACGGGCGCCGAGTCAGAGTGGCTGTACACGCTAAAAGCGATCCTAAACGACCTCCCGATTCCCTCGATGGCAGATCGCCACGTTCTCCAAGCGACGGCGTTCGACGCGCTCGGCATCTTGCGCACGCTGCTTGGACAAGGACGGATCAGCTCTTATCTGAGCCCAGCTCATGACCGGCTCATGACCGCCCCGCTGCTCGAACACAAATTGACGATATGCGACAGGCGGACTGAAACTCCGCGGACCGCCCGCTTGTTCTTCCTACCGTTTCATGACATCAGTTTTTTCCTGAGCGTTCGGTCCGAACGCCTTTGATCAGGAGCCATAGAATCATGAGAATTTCCCCACCAGCCAGAAACATCAGAGGAGAGAGAGCGCCCGCGTAAGCTGGGAAAAGCAATGATGTCACGCTAATCGCGAGATAGGGAAAGCAGCCGACGATCAGGAGGACGCCAAGAATACGGGGAATAAACTCCGATCGAATTACGAGAAGCCCAAACGGCACGAGCACCAGGCCAAACAGCGCCATGTTTGCCCCGACGCCGTAGGTGCGCAAACTAAGGAAGCTCGCAGCGAGCGCATCCAGTTGACGTTCGTCGAATGCCGCCAGGTAATCGGCGCCGCTCAACAATACAAGGGGAGCAATTCCCAAGAGCATATTGGCAAAGCCCATCGGGACTGAAACAAGGCCCAACGCCACCATAAGGACAGCGTGTCTCTTGTTAATTCCTTTGAGCAATTGATATAGAGCCAAGCCCGCAAAGACAGAGACGATCTGTGCGGCTAAATCGCACAAGACGCCGATTCGGTAAGCCAACTGAGAGGAAGTGATCCTATTAGCGATCGCCGCGGCATCGCCGCCAGTCAATGTAGGGACATTCGTGAAGCTGATGACGGAGGCGACTCCCATCAGCAGATATAGCAAGCCCGCAATTCTTGCTTCGCGTTTGCGTGGATTCGTTGTTCTCGCCTTGGCAGTTGTCATTGTTGTCTTCACGCGCCTTATCCCACCGAGCGCCTGCGGCGAGTTCACGCACACAAGCGCGTGAGCCGTCGCGTTCAGCCGCTCTCCGCTCCCTGACCTCTGGCGTCAGCGACAGCGATCGCTCTCCGATCGCGATCATTGTTGATAGTCGAGGTATCATTGTCGACGTTCGAGGTTTCATGTCAAGCGGAAAAATGCTTCAATATGCTTCAACAACAATCGGCTGCCATTGCGTAAGCATAGGCGGGATGAGCGCCGTCTCCGCGGAGCCTCGGATGGAGCGTCGTGTTCGGTTGCTGCGCGACACTTTCTTGATGACCCAGCCGCCCCTCGTTGCGGTGATGCAAGGAGGGGCGAAACGCCTTTCCATAATTCGTTCACGCTTTGATAGACGCGGCTACAGCCTACCGAAGACGACTCAGCTCTTCGTACCGAAAGCAATGGACCAGGTGATCGTTCACCATCCCAGCCTGCATATACGCGTAACATATCGTTGAGCCGACGAACTTGAATCCGCGCGCCTTCAATTCCTTGCTCATCGCATCGGACTATGCTGTCCGCGCCGGTACATCGGAAAGCGAATGGAATCGATTCACGCGCGGACGGCCGTCCACGAAACGCCAGATGAATCGGTCGAACGAATCGAATTCGTCCTGTATTTTCAGAAACGCGCGGGCGTTATAGACGGCGGATTCAATCTTCAGCCTGTTGAGACGTCTATGAAGGAAAGAAGTTCATTGATGGCAAGACCGTGAAGAAGGCTGATAAGCTGAAAGCGGTCGCCGCCTGAACATTTACACACCTTTTGGGAAGACCTCAGAGAACTATCCTGCAAACGGTATGACCCATATGTTTCACTGCGGTAATCTGCGGATGGGAACGCGTTCAATGACCCGCAGGGACACTCGTGCGGTATTTCCCTTTTCAACCCGAACAGCACTGGCCCACTTAAGAAAGGGGGTAATGAATTCGCGGCTTCGGAATGCCCCGTTCTCAACGATTGATCGAAATGCTACATGGTGGCGCCGTACTCGATCGAGATCTGCTCCTGCCGCAAGCACGTCATGCACGTCAGATTCGTACCAGGCATACACATGATAAGAACCCGGAACAATTCCAGCAAGTTCGAAGACTCCGTTCTGATCCGTTCGTTCCGTTCTATAGGTATACTGTCTGTCGCTCCGTTGGTCTAGAGGTGGGTCTGGAATTAGTGCAACTACAGCGTCAGGAACCTGTTCACCTTTGCTGTTGACGACCGCGCCGGTAACGACACCCCCCAGCGAGCTGAGAGAGACTTCCACGGGAGCGCCTTCTTCTGCAACCACGACTCCTTCCCGCAATACATCGCGACCACCTTGGCGAGCACTAACGATATAGTAGCTTCCGTATTCATTTTCATAGCCATCGGTTCCAGGCCAAAAACCGCCAAGGCTATATCGGCCATCGGTTACCTCGCGATTTGCAAATGTCCCATTTGACGTAGCATCGAATTCCAGAAAGCGAAAAAGGGAAGTATCCACCAAAAAGGGCCTTATCTTTGCTACTGAGATTTGCGTAGCCGGCCGCTCTTCAAGCACCACACGAATCGTCGCCGATCCAGTAGTCTGGTCACCGGAGGTGAGCAAAGTAGTTTCCGTATCGTTGCCCATGTAATTGACCAGCGCTAGCGTCGTAGGGGCGCCACTGGGCTGGGCAAACGCACGTATCAAGTATGTACCCGGAAAGTCGACCTGAAGGTCAATAGGCAGACCTGGCGGGGCGAGCGCCCTTCGTTCGAATGATGTCCGAGGCCATCCGAACGTAAGTGAGTGCTGTGGAATAGCGCGAACCAATACGCGGAGGCCCATTTCTTGTCGCTGATCAGTGCTGATCCGGACGCGAATCCGCCCCTCCGGAGGTAGAAGCCTAACGTCATGGAGCTGGATCTCCTGGGCCGCTTCCACTGGCACGGAGACGGCGCTAGAGAGATCTCGGACCCCTGGATAAAGAACACGACCAAGCAAAGGCGGGATGCACATCGCAGGCGGAACTGTATTGTTGGGCTGACAACCCTCAATCAGAACTAAGTATTCCCCAGATGGAACGCCAGAAATTCGAAACTGGCCGCGGTCATCGGTCTTCTGACCCGCGACCCTCTGCAGGGCTAATGGACGGGGGCCGGAAGGATCATAAAGAGACTGCAGGCGCTCGTATCCGGAACGCAAAAGCGTTACGTCAGCAAACGGTACTCCCCGACCCACGGAATCAAACACCCGGCCCGTGACAATTCCGTTGCCGATAGGACGAATGCGGAACACAGCCCCTTTTAAGTACTGTCCGCCCTTCAGATCGAACCGTAGCGGCTTGTTTTCATATCCGCTTTTGGCGGCCTGGACGACGATTCTTCCAGGACGCAGGTTGCGGAGTACAAATCGACCCTGCGTGTCTGATGTGCTGGCGCTGACCTTCCCGGGCATACCCGTTGACAACCAGACATCGGCTCCGCTCACTGGATTCCCTGTAGTGGAATCCCTAACCGTACCTTCGATGACCGCTTGTTCAGTTAGTTGCCGTCCGGTACTTGCAAAAAGTGCCGTAGCGATCAGACACAGAACGACAATTTGCGCTCTCATGTTTCATCCTGGGAAAACACAGACACACCAGTAGTCTTCTTTGGGACATCCACAATCGCAGCACGTAACACGAGGACCTTCAGAAACACCAACACGCGCTTATTTTACCTACGCTTTGATCGAAACCGATTTTGAAGATCGTTTGGACGTAGTACTCGCGTAGAACTCGGGCCCGGCGTGAGCCTGTACGCGAGTGAGATGCTCCAGGCCAATGGTCAGGAAATCGCGAGGGATAGGAATTTTTTTCGAGATTTCGGCGTTAGCGACGGCCTCCTTTGACCGTCGCCTCAATCGTGCTTTTGGGGATGTATTCTCCGAGAAGGCGGTTACGGGTACTTGGAGCCGCGGACCGATCCGTAACGCTGCGCGTTCCTGGGAAGCAACAGCCTTTCCTGTGAGGATTTCGAACAGCATGGGTAGAGTCGTGGAAAAGGCGGAAATGTTTTCTGGGTTTTGCGCGACTTCTTATCGAGTGGGCTGCTTAAACGGTTGATGGGGTTCAACCGCTCCCCAGAGCGTGAGCAGGAATCTTCTTTTGGGCCGAACTCATGAGGCGCACGGTTGCTATCGACGTGCTGAGCTGTGCGGAAGCGGGGGCGGTCTCCGGCGGTTGGCGGTAATCCACCCACAGAACAACTGCCTCGGCCTGCCCTCACGCCCTTCCCCCATTTTCCCGGATATAATGCCGTATGCGACGCAAAAACGGGCTCAAGCTACAGGGGCGATACCATGCGAAGGCCGCTTGAACGCTTGAAGGTCCTATCCTTTCGCGATATCCTTCGCCAATCATAAACTGGGTCATCTTTCGAGTAAGGGGTCGATGCCATGAGAAAGCGAGATCGTTTGTTCCTTGTTTTGTCGTTCGTTCCGGCATTCCTGCTCGGCAGCGTGTTCGCTGTCGTTCAGGCTCAGAATGCGCCGGCGGTCAAGCAGTCGCGCTGGTCTGATCCTGCCACCTGGCCGGACCGCAAGGCGCCAGTCGCAGGCGACAAGGTCACCATCAACCAGGGCATGGATGTCGTCCTCGATGTCAGCCCGCCGCCCCTGAACGGTTTGACGATCAACGGCAAACTGAGCTTCGCAAACAATAGGGATCTTGAACTGACCACCGAGTGGATCATGTTGCACGGGGAGTTGGAGATTGGGACGGAAAAGGCCCCCCACACGCGCAAGGCGACAATTACCTTCACGAACAACGTCAAAGACGAAGACATAAGTGGAATCGGTGGAACGACTGACCGCGTTGACCGCGGGATCATGCTCATGGGCGGAACCCTGAACCTGCACGGCGATCGGCGGAACACCTGGACCAAGCTGGCCAGGACAGCCGAAGCAGGAAGCACCTCGATAGAAGTCCTGAACGCCGCCGGCTGGCGGGTCGGCGACGAGATTGTCCTTGCGTCCACGGATTTCGATCCCAGGCAGGCGGAGAGGCGAACCATTTCCGCCATTCGCGGAAATACGATCACGCTCGACAGGAAGCTGGACTACATGCACTTCGGCAAGATCACCTTCGGCGTGGATGAACGCGGCGAAGTTGGTTTGCTGACGCGCAATATCGTTCTCCAGGCATCGGCCGACGCGGAACAATCCTTCTACGGCGGGCACGTGATGGCGATGGTCGGCAGCAAGATGTTTGTCGAGGGCGTCGAGTTCAATCGAATGGGCCAGAACCTGACTCTTGCCCGGTATCCGATCCACTGGCATCTGATCGGCGATGCAAAAGGGCAGTACATCAGGAACGCCTCGATCCACGACACCTACAACCGCTGTGTGACGGTGCATGGTACGAACAATCTGCTGGTTGAGAACAATGTGACCTACAACACCGTCGGTCACTGCTTCTTCCTCGAAGACGGCGTCGAGACCGGCAACCAGTTTGTCCGCAACCTGGGGATCCAGACCAAGTGTCATACGTCCAAGCCGTGCGACCCGACAAACCTCGGCCCGTTCGGAGTCACGGGCGGCACGAACTTCAAAACGGCCGGCCAGCAATCCAAGGATGTCCTGCTTCCCTCGGACAACACGGTATCGACTTTCTGGATCACCAATCCGGACAATATTTACCGGGACAACGTGGCCGCGGGGTCCGACTCGACAGGTTTCTGGTTCGCCTTGCCGCAGAACGGTATTGGTAAGTTCGAAGGCACGGAGATCGGTAGGAAGACCTGGCCACGTCGAACCCGGGTGCGGGAGTTCAAAGGCAACGTCTCCCATTCGAACTTTGACAGTTTCATGTTCGACCGCGGCCCCAGGCCCGATAACACTTTCGCCACCGCTGGGCATATTTCCCTTGCCGATCCCACTGACGCGAACAGCCCTCAAGTGGAGTCGGTCATCGAGGATTTCACCGCCTACAAGAACCGCAATGGCGGCATGTGGACCCGCGGTGAGATGCACACATTCAAGAACCTGAAGCTGGCCGACAACGCCATAGGCTACACGCATGCGTCCGGCAACATCGGTCGTTCCGCCTTTACGTCACGGGTGGTGGACTCGCTGTTCGTGGGCGAAACCGAGAACATCGGCAACCCCAGGACGCCGGCGGAAATGGCTTACGGCCGCAGCTTGCCGTTCCCCGAACTCGCGGATTTCCCGATCCGCGGCTACGAGTTCTACGATTTTCGTCACGAACTGGATAATGTCACGTTCGTGAACTTCCAGGACAACGCCACCCGCAAGACGGGAGCGATCTCTTACCTGCTGTTTACCAGCTTCGGAGTGAGCTCCAACAACACCGTACAGCGCGCGAAGTTCATCAACGCCAAGCCGGTGTATTTCCCGCCGATGGAGTATAAGTGGAGCAACGATGATTACGGCAGTGGGAGCTATAGATCCTCGGTGTTCCACGACAAGGATGGCTCGGTCGGCGGTGTACCGGATTCCTTTATCGTCATCAACGGCGGAATCCCACTCGTCGATGGCTGCGAAGTGAAGCCCACCTGGAACGCTGTCGTGTGTAAGGGCGACGTCGGGCGCATGAATATTGGCGCTGGTGGTGGAGGTCGCGGCGGTGCTCCTGGTGCTGCTCCCGGTGCTGCTGCTGGAGGTCGTGGTGGACTTGGCGCACCCGGCGCACAAGCTGCTGCCCCTGGTGCTGCTGCAGGTCGCGGCGGTGCGCGCGGCGCCGCTCCCGCCGGAGCAGGAGGTCGCGGCGGTGGCGTTGGTGCAAGGATTGGTCGCATCGGAGAGCCTCCGCAGCCGGTAGCCGTTCTCAGCTTCAACGGCAAGGATTTCCCCGTCGCCGGTGCAACCAACGTACGAGCGGGCACCGAGTACAAGGTGACCACCGAAAGGCCGAACCTGAACCTCTCCGTGTCGGAACTGAATGCCGGTTCCTGGGTGATCTTCGAGCTGCCGGGATTCACCACTGCAGCGTCGGGTACGGAGCAGAGCAGCCTGGATGCGCTGCGCAAGGCCACAACCACGTCGTACTACAAGGGCGACGGTTCGCTTTGGGTCAAGCTTGTCTCCAGCGGTGACATCCTTGGTAGCCAGACCGCCGGCGCCAGTGGCGGCGCCAGCCTCCAGGTCAGCCGGTAAGCAGCAACCCTGCTGCACGAGCAAAAGCCCCCCGGCGCAGGCCGGGGGGCTTTTCAGGG
>Ga0209172_10000923_pt1 | contig 71734 bp, 75 predicted proteins | sample LarsenN4metaG_FD_184113 | JGI IMG/M metagenome (GOLD analysis project Ga0209172, IMG submission 184113) | Hot spring sediment bacterial and archeal communities from British Columbia, Canada, to study Microbial Dark Matter (Phase II) - Larsen... ...
TACGTCCCGATCTTCGCGCGCATCGCCCGGGGGCCGACGCTGGTCGTGCGCGAGCAGGCGTACATCGAGGCGGCGCGGGCGCTGGGCCAGCGCGCCTGGCGGATCATCGGCAGGCACGTGCTGCCCAACGTGAGCACGCCGATCTTCGTCCAGGCGACGATCAACCTCGCCACGGCCATCCTGTTCGAGTCGGCGCTGAGCTTCCTGGGGCTCGGCACGCAGCCGCCGTATCCGTCGCTGGGGCTGATGGTGAGCGAGGGCCGCAACTACCTGGAGCTCAGCCCCTGGCCGACGGTCTTTCCCGGGCTGGCCATCGTGGCCGCGGTGCTCAGCTTCAATCTCATCGGCGACGCGCTGCAGGAGATCCTCGACCCGCGGCTGCGTCCGACCTGGACGGGGACGTAACGGTCGGTGGAGCAGGTCGCCCAGGCTCCGCGCCCGGACCGCGCAGTGATGGAGCGGTGAGTCGGCGACACAGGATGGAGGCGTGACCAGATGACAGATGAGCGCGTGCTGCCTCCCACAGAGCAGCGCAATCCGAAGACGATGGAGCTGGACACGATGCCGGCCGAGCAGCTCGTGCGCGTGATGAATGAGGAAGATGCATCGGTGGCGCCCGCCGTGGCGCGTGCGCTCCCGCAGATCGCCGCGGCCGTGGAGCGGATCGCCCAGGTGCTGCGGCAGGGGGGACGGCTCTTCTATGTCGGCGCCGGGACCAGCGGGCGCCTGGCGCTGCTGGACGCGCTGGAGTGTCCCCCGACGTTCAATACCGATCCCCAGCAGGTGCAGGCCATCGTCGCCGGCGGCACCGGCACCGATATCTCCTCGTCCGCCGAGTTCGAGGACCGCGCCGACCTCGGCCGCCAGGCCGTCATCGAGCGCTCTGTGGGCTCAAACGACGCCGTCGTGGGGATCGCGGCCAGCGGCACGACCCCGTTTACGGTCGCGGCCGTCGAGGAGGCCCGGCGGCAGGGCGCCGCCACGGTGGCGCTCTGCTGCGTGGCCGGCAGCCCCCTGGCCGGCGCCGCGGAGATCCCCATCGTCGCCGAGGTCGGCCCCGAAGTGCTCACCGGATCCACCCGTTTGAAGGCGGGCACTGCGCAGAAGATGGTGCTGAACATGCTCAGTACGGCCGCCATGGTCCGGCTGGGGAAGACCTACAGCAACCTGATGATCGAGGTCCAGCCGCGCAACGAGAAGCTGCGGGCGCGCGCGGAGCGCGTGTTCATGCTGGCCACGGGCCTCTCTTCCGACGAGGCGCAGCAGTGGCTGCGCCGGGCGGAAGGGAACCTGAAGGTCGCCATTGTCATGGCGGCCTCGGGAGTGGAGCGGAAGGACGCCGTGCGGCTCATTGCCGCATCAGGCGGCCATGCGCGGGAGGCCATCGCCGCGGCCCGGAGCCAGGGCACAGAGGCCGGGCGGTAGGGAACCGTCCGCAGCCGCGCCGGGATGATCCGCGGAAGCAGCGACTGGAGGGCAACGTGATCTGGGAGACGCTGCGGGCGAAGGATCCAAAGATCATCGTCGGACTGATCTCCGGGACGTCCGCGGACGGGATCGATGCCGCGGTGGTGCGGGTGGGCGGCTCCGGCCCTGAGACCCGGCCCGAGCTGCTCCACTTTACGACGGTGCCGTACCCCGAGGAGGAGCGGCGCGAGCTCTTCGCGCTCTTCTCCCCGCAGACCGGGACGGTGGACCGCATCTGCGCCCTCAACTACCGCTTGGGGGAGCTGTTCGCCGACGCGGCGCTGCAGGCGGCCGCCGGGGCCGGGCTGCGCGCCGGCGACGTGGACCTCATCGGCTCGCACGGCCAGACGATCTGGCACATCCCGCCGGAGGGCGGACGGGGCGGGTCGGGCCTGCAGATCGGCGAGGCCGCGGTGATCGCCGCCCGGACCGGGATCCCCGTGGTCGCGGACTTCCGCGCGGCCGACCTGGCCTTGGGCGGGCACGGCGCGCCGCTCGCGCCGTACATCGACTATCTGCTGTTCCGCGATCCGGCGCGGTCCCGGGCGATCCAGAACCTCGGCGGCATCGGGAACGTGACGCACCTGCCCCGCGGCGCCGGGATGGACCAGGTCCTTGCGTTCGACACCGGCCCATCGAACATGGTGATCAACGCGCTGGTGGAGGCGGCCACGGACGGCCGGGAGGAGTTCGATCGGGACGGCCGGCTGGCCGCCTCCGGCCGTGTGGATGAGGAGCTGCTGGCCGAGCTGCTTCGGGACCCGTACTTTGGGGCGCCCCCTCCGAAATCCACGGGGCGCGAGCGGTACGGCGTGCAGTACGCGGCGGAGCTACTGCGGGCGGGGCGGGACCGGGGACGCTCGATGGCCGATCTCGTGGCCACCGCGGCGCGGCTCACCGTCGAGACCATCGTCCGCTCATACCGCGAGTTCCTCGAGCCGCGCGGGGGGATCGACGAGGTCATCCTGGGTGGGGGCGGAAGCCGCAATCCCGTGCTGCGGCGGTGGCTGGCCGAGGTCCTTGCGCCGGTACCTGTGCGCACCCATGAGGAGTTCGGCATCAACGGGAAGGCCAAGGAGGCCATGCTCTTCGCCGTCCTGGCCAACGACGCGGTGGCCGGCCACCGCTGGGCTCTGACGTCCGCGACGGGATCGGCGAGGGGGGCGGTGCTGGGAAAGCTGGTGCCGGCGTGACTTCCCCAGTCCGGCGCGCATCCTCGACGAGCGCGCCCCGGGGCGAGCTGGACTGACCCACGCGGGTCATGGACGCCGTCCAGGCGATGGTGTTTACTTCCCCGTAGGTACGGAGCCGAGATAGAGGATCGCGATACCGGCATCGAGCGGCCGCCACCGCACGTCCCGGTATCCCGCCCCGCTCATGACGCCGGCGATCTGGGCGGGCTCGGGGAACGTCCGGATGGAGCGGACGAGGAACTCGTAGGCCCCGCGGTCGCCGGTGAGCAGGCCGCCGACGGCGGGGACCAGCGCGACGCTGTAGGCGTCGTAGAGGGGTCGAAGCCAGGGAGCGGGCCGGCCGAACTCCAGGACCGCCACCCGCCCGCCGGGGACCAGCACGCGCCGGAACTCGCGGAAGACCTGACCGGGATCAGGGAGGTGTCGAAGGACAAACGCGCTGGCCACCGCTGTCACAGACCCGCTGGCCAGGGGGAGGTGCGAGAGGTCTCCCCGGATCAGCCGGACCATCCTCCCCGTCGGCGGCATGACCCCCCTTGCCCGCGCTCCGAGATGGCTCGGGTCCTGAGTGGGGGCCCCGGGTGCCTGCTGCAACGTCCTGTGGGCGGCGATATCGAGCATCTTTGGGGATAGGTCTACCCCTACGACGGATACGCCTGCTGCTGCGGCCAGGAGCGCCAGATCGCCTGTGCCGGTGCCCGCGTCCAGCAGAAGCTCTCCGTCTTTCAACCTGAGACCCCGGATGAGGAGCCGCTTCCACCGCCGGTGCTGCCCGAGGCTGAGCACAGAGTTGGTGAGATCGTAGCGAGACGCGATTCGTTCGAACCTCATGGGGAAAATGACCCCTGACAACGTGAGGTGTCCACGACGATAAGCATTCGGGAACCGCTTGCAGGGGTCATCTTGCTGCTGGCTCAGGCGCAGGCCGACGAGATGGCCGGGGTTGCCGCGGCCTGGTCGGCGGCGATGGTCGAGCTCGAGCCCGCCGAGCCGGGCTCTCCCGTGGTGCGATCCCCTGAGTCGGACGGCAACCCTACCTGAGAGCCCCCTATAATAGAAGGCGGCAGGCCGCAGCGTGCCTATCGCCGTCCATCATCCAGGGGGTGCTCCATGTTGATCAGCCAGAAGCTCGCCGCCGCGATCAACGAGCAGATCGGGCGCGAGTTCGCCGCATCGATGCAGTACGTCGCCATCGCCGCCTACTTCGGGGCGGAGAATCTCCCTGAGCTGTCCGGCTACTTCTTCAACCAGGCCGAGGAGGAGCGCGAGCACGCGATGAAGTTCGTGCACCATCTCGTCGAAGCCGGAGAGCGCGTCACCGTGCCGGCCATCTCCAAGCCCCGGGATACGTTCGGGAGCGCCGAGGAGGCCGTGAAGCTGTCGCTGGACTGGGAGCAGGAGGTCACGAAGCAGATCTACGCCCTCGTCACGATGGCGCAGCAGGACGGCAACTACATCACCCACCACTTCCTGCAGTGGTACGTGGACGAGCAGCTCGAAGAGGTCAGCACGATGGATCAGCTGCTCAGCGTCGTCCGGCGGGCGGGGAACCAGCTCCTCTTCGTGGAGGACTACATCGCCCGCGTCGGCCACCCGGAGAAAGGGAAGGGTTAAAGGGCCGCCGCCCGCGGGACGGGACGGCGCGCTCGAACGAACGGGAAGAGGTCCGGGGCAAGAGGCCCGGCAGCGTGGAGCCGCCGGGCCTCGTCCTCAGGCGGGCGCGCCGAGCTTCGTGCCCCGCACGCTGCGCAGGTATGCCCGCAGCTGCGGGAGCTGGATCTGCCAGACGCGGTGCGAGATGTACGGCTTGAAGCCGAGCGCGGTGTTGATCTTCAGCATCGGCGCGTTGCTGTCGGCGTTGCCCGTGCGGATGCGCCTGACCTGGGGGCGCTCGCGCAGGATCTTCTCCAGCATCGCCGCCTTCAGCCACCGGCCCAGGCCCAGGTTCTGGTATTCAGGCAGGACGCCCGTCCCGCGCTGCTGGACGATGTCCGGCCGGTTGGGATGCCAGGCGACCTCCGTGAAGCCGGCCAGGCGTCCGGTCGCGCGCTCGCGGACCACCATGGACCACGTCTCGTTGCCGCGCTCGCGGTCGGACCGCGCGAAGTCGCGGATGTGGTCGGCTGTGAAGTGGAAGTCTTCCATCTGCAGCGTGCCCCGCGGGGCGCGGTTCATCGCGTCCCACACGTGCGCGATGGCCTCCAGCGCTTCTGCTGGATAATCGTTCGCCCAGGTGATCAGGTCAAACCCGCCGGCCCGCTCCTTCGCCCGCTCCAGCCACAGCGGGATGAGGGCCCGGTTGAGGTCCCGGAGGTCGAGCTGGTTGGTGTGCGTCTCCAGGCCGACCTCCCCGCCGAGCCGGTGCATGAACGCGTCGCCGGCGGGGATCGTGCTGTAGGTGAAGCCGATCAGGACCGTCCGGCCGTCGCGCGCCATCGCCTCCGTGAGATGCGAGAGCAGGCGGCTGGCCACGCCCCGGCGCCGGCGCTCCGGCCGGACCTCGATGGACCCCTCCGCCAGATGGGCGTTCTGTCCGGTGCGGAGGATCTCCAGGTGCGCCTTGCCGACCGCGCGGTCGCCCTCCCAGGCCAGCCACGCGGGAAGGTCCACGACCGACGGGATGTTCCGCAGCCGCTGGATCTCCTCGTCGAGCGGCATCGGCGGATCATCGGGCAGCCGCTCCTGCCGGAGCGCGTTGGCGAGCTCGTTGATGGCCGCGTACTGCTCGGGTGAAGCCTGCCTGACGTCCACGAATTCGATGCGCATCGTTTCCCCATCGTAGCCGAGCCGCCGGGGGCGGGCAATGGGGCGCCGGACATCGGGCGGGGGCGGGCACTGGGGCGCCGGACATCGGGCGGGGGCGGGCACTGGGGATCGCGGAAGGCGTTAACGAGGGACGAGCAGGTGGACGGCTCCGGCATGGTCCACGACGTAGATCTCTCCCGCGGCGTCCTCGCCGAACGAGGAGATGCGCAGCTCGGTGGACAGCAGCGGCGCCATCGTCCACCGGTTGCCGCCCGCCTCGGTCAGCGCCCAGATGCGGCCGCTGCAGTAGTCGCCGAAGAGGTAGCGCCCGGCGAGTCCCGGGATGCGCGCCCCGCGGTAGACGTAGCCGCCGGTGACCGAGCAGCCGCCCGAGCGGTCGTACTGCGCGATCGGCAGCTCGAGCCCGGACCGATCGCAGCCGGAGCTGGGGATATGGCAGAGGTTGCCTTCCATGATTCGCCAGCCGTAGTTCTTCCCGCGCTCGATGAGGTCCACTTCTTCCATCTGATTCTGGCCCACGTCGGCGGCGATCAGGCGCCCGCCGGTGCGATCGAACGAGAACCGCCAGGGGTTGCGCAGCCCGTAGGCCCAGATCTCACCGCGCGCGTTGAGCCGGCCCACGAACGGATTGTCGGGCGGGATGCGGTACGGCGTCCCCCCGGTCTCCCCGTCCACGTCGATGCGCAGGATCTTTCCCAGCAGCGTGTCCAGCCGCTGGCCGTTGTTCATCGGGTCGCGCGCAGACCCGCCGTCCCCGAAGCCGATGTAGAGCATGCCGTCGGGGCCGAAGAGGTTGAGGCCGCCGTTGTGGTTGCGGAAGGGTTGCGCGACTTCGAGCAACACGCGTTCGGCCGTGGCGGCGACATCCGCATCCGGCGATACGCGGTACTCGGCCACGACCGAGCGCAGCCGGTCTCCTTCGCCCGTGGTGTAGTTCACGTAGAAGCGTCCGTTCTCGGCGTAGCGGGGGTGGAACGCGACGCTCAGCAGTCCCATCTCGCCACCGGAGGTCACCTTCGAGCGGAGGTCCAGGAACGGCCGGGGGAGCAGGCGGCCGTCCCGCAGGATGCGGATGCGGCCGGCCTGCTCGACGACGAACAACCGCCCGGAGCGCTCGCCGGCGTGCGTGAGATGGACGGGACTGTCCAGCCCGCCGGCGACCTGGCGGAGCGCGACGCCGGGGAGCGGGGCGGCGCTCTGGCCCGCGCCCCGGCCCCAGAACAGCACGGCGAGGGCAAGGGCCGCGGCCAGGATTATGGCGGCGCTGAGTGCTCTGGTCATGCGGACCCCGGTGAGATGTTTCCCACGCGCCGCATCCGATACCGCTCGTAGATCACGTCCACGCCGCCGGGGCCGACGTGGAAGTCGACGAGCAGGCGGCGTCCCAGCGCCAGCGTGAAGAACCGCGGCCGGGCGGGATCGAGGTCCAGCGGCACGAGCGGCACGGTCTGCGAGAGGAGCTTGTTCTCGAACTTCAGCAGCAGGAAGTCTCCGGCGCGCGTGACCGTCCCTCCGTAGGCGCCCTGGTATGTCTCGTAGCGCCCTTCCAATTGCTGCAGAGTCCGCTCCAGGCGAAGTCCGGGCAGCTGCCACGGGTCCTCGCCGAGCATCGCGGCCAGGGCGAAGGCGGCCACGTGCGCGAGCGCGTACCCCGTGCCGTTGGCCAGGACGATCACGCCGATCTGCCGGTCGGGGATGAAGGCCAGGTGCGCCGTGCTGACGAGCACCGCCCCGCCGTGGCCGATCATCTCGTGGCCGAAGAAGCCGGGATAGGTATTCAGGCCGTACCCGTAGTGGCCGATCGGGGCGGGCTCCGCGGCCGGGTACGCCTCCTGCGGCAGCGCGACATAGCGGCCGGCCATCGCCCGCAGCGAGGCCGGGGTCAGGATGGCAGCTCCGTTGGCGCGGCCGCCCCCGAGGAGCATCCGGAGGTAGGCGGTCATGTCTTCCGCGCTGCTGATCAGCCCGCCGTCGCTGCCCAGCCGGCCGTTCAGGTAGCGGCTCGGGCGCTGCTCCTTGTCTTTCGTGATCACGTACGGCGTCGCGGTCTCGTCGTCGCCCGCCGGCTCGGCGACGAAGGATGAGCGCCTCATCCCCAGCGGCTCGAGGATGTGCCGGTGCACGTAGTCCGCGTACGGCTCACCCGCGACGCGCTCGATCACCGCCCCCAGCAGCACGTAGCCCTCGTTGAGATAGAACCAGCGCTCGCCCGGCGGCGCGTACACCCACTCGCCCGCGCCGTTCACGAAGGTGAGCATGTCCTCGTACCCGCCCATCGGGAGGTAGCGGTCGGAGGCGCCGGCGCCGTGGCGGATGATCGCCTCCGCGTAGGCGAGGGCGGGGAGGCCGCTGCTGTGCGTCATGAAGTGATGCAGGCGGATCGGCTCGCCGAACGGCCGGACGGTGACGGGCAGGTAGCGCTCGACGGGGTCGTCGAGGCGGAGGCGGCCCTGCTCCTGCAGCTGGAGGAGGGCGACGCAGGTGAACGACTTGGTGATGCTGCCGATGCCGTAGCGGGTGCGCGGCGTCGCGGGCAGCGACCGCTCGATGTCGCGCATCCCAAAGCCGCGCGCGTACACGGTCTCGCCCCGCTCCACGGCGGCCACGGCCACGGAGGGCAGATGGGTCTCAGCCATCCGGGCCAGCACGAATTCCTCGAATGCCCCGAACCGCGACTGGCTCACCGCAGATCGCCTCCGGCCTCATATCGTGTGCTCAGGCAATTACACTACCCGGGGGGGAACGGACGCGCACCGTCCCCCCTCAGACTCCCCCCTCTGCGCGCATCCCTCCGCGGACATCAGACGAAGATAGCGTTCGGCAGGTAGGCCGAGACCACCCAGTTCGGGACGTCCACGACCTCGCTGATGCGAAGGTCCACCGCCACGCTGCACAACGCGTAGGCAAGTTCGGGCGCGAGCCTGTACTCGCGCCCAAGGTAGTCAATCATATCTCGGATCGCATCTCTGGCCGCCTGCATGAGGTCCGGCGCGATCCCCGTCGTGGCGTAGTACCCGCGCTCATCCACGTGGCCGGTGGGCGCGGAGGGAAGCGCGAACTGCGGGCGGCGCAGCCCGGCCCCTTTCGCCAGGCCGAACCTGAGGGTGATCGACATCGGCGACTCGATCGCGGTCCCGCAGACCTCGCCGTCGCCCTGCGCGGCGTGGGTGTCGCCCACGGAGAAGAGCGCGCCGGGAACCTGCACGGGCAGCCAGAGCTTCGCGCCGCGGGTCAGGTCCCGGATGTCCATGTTCCCGCCGACCTCCCGCGGCGGCACGATCGAATGCAGCCCCGGCTCAGCCAATGCCACGCCGATGGTGCCGGGAAACGGCCGCAGCGGGAGGCGGATGCCGGGGGCGAACTCCACGCCCCCGGCTCCGTAGTGCGTGATGTGCAGGAACGGTGTGGGGAAGTCGCCGGCCAGCAGGCCGAAGCCGGGGATGATCGCGGTCCATCCCCAGCCGCTGCTCTGGAAGTCGAGCACCTCCACGACCAGCGCGTCGCCCGGCTCCGCTCCCTCCACGTAGACCGGTCCGGTGACGGGGTTGACGCGGGCAAAGTCCAGCGCCGCTACGTCGGCGGTCGTGGACGTGCGGCTGAGCTGCCCGCCGCCGGCGTCCACGACCTCGAACGACACCGTCTCCCCGGGCGCCGCGCGCAGCACCGGCTCGTTGGCGTTGTTCCACCCGAAGTGATGCCGGTCGCGGTGGATGGTCTTCATTTGCCGATCACGCGGACCTCGTCGTAGTGGACGGGGATGTGGATGGGGTCCACGAAGATACCCCGGACCCCGCCCAGCCGGGCCGAGTGCATCGTGTACCGCCGCTCGTTGAAAACCGGGATCCACGGCGCGTCGCTCATGATCTTCCGGTAGATCTCCTGGAACTTCGCGGCGCGCGCCGCCGCCTGGCCGGGCTGGACCATGGCGTCGGCCTCGATGACCATCTTCTCCACGTCGCGGTTGCAGTACCAGGCCCAGTTCCACGTCCCCGGAGCGAGCGCGTCGCAGGAGAGGATCGGCCAGTAGAAGTTGTTCGGATCGGGGTAGTCGGCGATCCAGGCCATGCCGCCCGACCAGATGAGCGGGGCCTGCCCCTTGGTGCCGCCGGCCTCGATTACCGTGCTCTGCGCCTGCGTCTTCAGTTCCACCCGGACGCCGATCGCGGCCAGGTCCTGCTGGATGGCCTGGGCGATGCGCGGGTTGGGATCGGTGTTGTTCGCGAACAGCGTGGTCCGGAACCCGTTCGGGTAGCCGGCTTCCGCCAGGAGCTTCTTGGCCTGCTCCCGGTCGAACGCGTAGCCGGTGTACGCTTTGTCGTAGCCCGGCATGAGCGGCGGGAGGACCTGGTTGGCCGGCACGGCGCGGTTGTTGATGATCCGCACGATCCGGGTCTTGTCGATGGCCATGTTCAGCGCGCGGCGCACCCGTACGTCGTTGAGCGGCTCGACCTGCGTGTTGATGGTCACATACCCGGTCTGCAGCTGATCGCCGACCGCCACCAGCTTGTTGAGCCGGCTGTCGCCCATGACCTTGACGAAGTCGGCCGGCGGGATGCCGTCGCCGAGGATGTCCACCTCGTTGCGCTGCAGGCGGAGGAAGGCCACGTTGGGCTCCACGCCGACCTGGAAGGTGATCTGGTCGAGGTACGGCCGGCCGCGCAGGAAGTAGTTCGGGTTGCGGACCAGCACCAGCCGCTGGCCCAGCGCCCACTCCTTCACCATGAAGGCGCCGGTGCCGACCGGCTTGTGGCCGAAGTCCGCTCCCGCCTTGGCCACGGCCTCCTGCGGGACGACGTGCGCAAAGTTCAGCGCCATGGTGTGCAGGAACGCGGCGTTCGGGCGCTCCAGCGTGATGCTCACGGTGGACTTGTCGACGACCTTGATCCCGCTCACGCCGCCGGCCTTCCCGTCGGCGAAGGCCTTGGCGCCCTGGATGGACCCGTAGAAGCCAGCCCCGGGACTCTGGGTCTTGGGGTTGAGCACGCGCTCCAGCGTGTACTTCACGTCGGAGGCCACGAACTCCCGGCCGTTGTGGAACCGGACCCCGCGGCGGAGCTTGAAGGTGTAGGTGCGCCCGTCTGACGAGACGGCGTACGATTCGGCGAGGTGCGGGGTCAGCGTCGTCGTCGCCGGCTCGTAATCCATCAGCCCGTCGGTGATGGACTTGATGATGGACCAGTTCTGCCAGTCGTACCCGATGGCCGGGTCCAGCGTGCTCACGTCGTCCTTGAACGTGACGGTCATCGATCTCCCGCCGCCCTGTCCCCAACCGGGCGGCGCGGCCGGCACCAGCACCAGCGCCAGCAGCAGCCCAAGCAGCACGATCATCGCCTTGCCTTTCATTCCCCACCTCCCCTTGAGTGTGGTCTGTTATCCGTACCGGATCCGCGGGTCCAGCAGCGGATACGCCAGATCCGCCATGAGGTTTCCCAGCATGATTGCCACGGCGGAGACGAGCACGACGCCCATGATCACCGGGATGTCCACAATCTGGATGGCCTGCCAGGCGAGCTGGCCGATGCCCGGCCAGCCGAAGACCGACTCCACGATGACCACGCCGCCCATGAAGGTGCCGAAGTCCAAGCCGACCATGGTGACGACCGGCAGCAGGGCGTTCCGCATGACGTGCCTGGTCAGCACGCGCGGCTCGGAGGCGCCCTTGGCCCGCGCCGTGCGCACGTAGTCTTTGTGCACGACGTCCAGCACGGCGGAGCGCATCATCCGCGCGTACCAGCCGCCGCCGGCGATGCCCAGCGTCACCGCGGGCAGCACGAGATGGGCCGGGGTGCCGTAGCCGCCCAGCGGGAACACCGCCACCTTGTACGCCAGCAGATAGATGAGCAGGAGGCCGAGCACGAACTGCGGCGCGGAGACGCCCAGGAACGCGCCCAGCATCACCGTCCGGTCGGTGCGGGTGCGCCGCCGCACCGCGGCGAGCAGGCCGGCCGGCAACCCGATGAGCAGCTCGAAGAAGATCCCGCCCAGCATGAGGTAGAACGTGGCGGCCAGACGCGAGCGGAGCAGGTCGGCGACCTCCACCTTCTGCGCGTACGACCGTCCCAGGTCGCCGCGGGCCAGGCGCTGCAGATACCGGGCGTACTGCACGGCCAGGGGCCGGTCCAATCCTAGCTCGGTCCGGATCCGGGCCACGGTCTCGACCGTCGCGCTGCGCCCGGCGATCATCCGCGCCGGATCCGCCGGCAGGGCGAAGAGCAGCAGGAAGGTGAGCAGCGAGACGCCCAGCAGGATGACCGCCGACTGCACGAGGCGCCGCAGCACGTACGCGGTCATCGCCGCCACTCCCGCGGCGCGGCCAGGGCCGTCAGGCCGGAGCGGACCGTCATGGCCCGTGCCCCCGCAGGGTCGGGTCGAGCGCATCCCGCATCACGTCGCCGACCAGGTTGAACGCCAGCGACGTGACGAGGATGCCCATCCCGGGAAACGCCACCAGCCAGGGGGCCTCCAGGAAGTACGACTGGCTCTCGTTGATGGTCCCGCCCCACGACGGCGTCGGCGGCCGCACGCCCACCCCGAGGAACGACAGCGACGCCTCGAACATGACCGTCGTGCTGATCCCCAGCGTTCCCCATACCAGCAGCGTGGGGAGGAGATGCGGGAACAGGTGCCGCCAGAAGATCCGCGGCGTGGGGACGCCGACGACGCGGGCGGCCTCGATGAACTCGCGCCGGGCGATGCTCAGCACCTGCGTGTAGATGACGCGCGCGATCCACACCCAGTTCACCATGGCGATGACCAGCGCTACGATCCACAGGCTCGGCCGGAGGATGGCGGCCAGCGCGATGGCCAGGATCAGCGCGGGGAAGGCCATCATCAGGTCGGTGAAGCGCATGAAGACCATCCCCAGCCAGCCCTGGAAGTAGCCGGCCGTCGCCCCGAACATCGTGCCGATGCTCAGCGCCGCGCCGTTGGCCACCACCCCGATGAGCAGCGAGATGCGCGCGCCGTAGACGAGCCGCGAGAACAGGTCGCGTCCGAGCAGGTCGGTGCCGAACCAAAAGCGCGCGTTGGGCGGCAGGGGCCGGCCCTCGATGGTCAACCCCTCGGTGAATTGCTCCGCGGGATCATAGGGCGCGACCCAGGGGGCGAAGACCGCGACCGTAACGAGCACGCCGATGGCCACCAGGCCGAAGACCGCGGATGGGTGGCGCTTCACTCGCGCCCACAGCGTGGCGGGCGGGCGGACCGCCCCCGGCCGGGCTGAGGCGGACGCAGCCGCACGCGCGGTGGATGAAGGGCTGGACGTAGCGAGCGGATTCGTGCCCACGCTGCTGGGACCCCGGTGAGTAAATATGTGCGTATTTAGGCGGGATGCACGCAGGTCCTCCCCCGTCATCTCCCGTGCCGAGCAGGAGTGTCACGGGCCGGACGGAAGCCCGAGGGCATGCGCGGACTCCTCCCGGGCATTGTCGCGACGGCCCTGCTCGGCCTGGGAGCGTGGGCGGCCGGTCCCTATGTGCCGCTGGCCGGCGCGCCGCTTGTCGCGCTCGCCGCGGCCGCCCTGCTGCGCAATGTCCGCGGGCTTCCCCCGGCCTGGCGGCCCGGCGTGGAGTTCACGGTCAAGCGCCTGCTCCGGCTGGCCATCGTGTTGTTCGGTACGACACTGTCGCTGCGCGAGGTCCTGGCCACCGGAGGCGGCGCGCTGCTCCTCATCGCCGTCACCGTGCTCGCGGCGCTGGCGTTCACCACCTCGTTCGGCGCCTGGCTCCGCGCGCCGGCCCGGCTGACCGGGCTGATCGGCGTGGGCACGGCCATCTGCGGCGCGACGGCGATCATCACGATCGGGCCGGTCCTGCAGTCCAGCGCGGAGGAGATCACCTTTGCGGTGACGACGATCTTTCTCTTCAACGCGCTCGCCGTCGCCGTCTATCCAGTGCTCGGCCATCTGCTGGGGCTGTCCGACCGCCTCTTCGGGCTATGGGCGGGCACGGCCATCCATGACACCAGCTCCGTGCTCGCCGCCGCGTACGCCTACAGCGACCCGGCCGGGCAGGTGGCCACGGTCGTCAAGCTCACCCGTACGCTGATGCTCGTCCCGCTGGCGCTGGCGATCGCGCTCGCCGTCAGCTACCGACGCGCATCCGACCGGAAGGCGGGTGACGGGAGGCCGGGCGGCGAGCAAGCGGACGGCGGACAGGCGGGCGGCGGGCAGGCGGCCGGGGCTCCGGTCCGCCTCGCGGCGATCTTCCCCTGGTTCGTGCTGTGGTTCGCCGGCGCGGCGCTCCTCCACTCGGTGGGCGTGCTGCCCCCGGCGCTGGTACGCGCTCTGGGCCTGGCGGGCAAGTTCCTGGTGGTCATGGTGATGGCCGCCGTGGGATTGGGCGCGGACGCCGCGGCGATGCGCCGCCTGGGGATGCGTCCGCTGCTGATCGGGCTGGCCGCCGCGGTGGTGATCGCGGCGCTCAGCCTGACACTGGCGCAGTGGCTGGAGAGCTGAGGCGAGCCTCGCAGAGCCGCGTGAAGTAGGTGGCCCCGACCTCCGCGAACTCGTCCCGCGCCCGCTCGAGCACCCGGCGCGCCTCCCCGTCCTTGCCCAACATCTGCAGCGCTTCGCCGTACTTCATCAGCGTGAGGCCGCGGTCGATGCGGTACTCGCTGGTCTCCAGGATCTCCAGCGCCGGACGGAACAGCGCCTCCGCTTCCTCGGCGCGGCCCTGCGCCGCGCGCACCTTCCCCAACGTGGCGGAGTGCGTGGCGATGGCCACGTCATCCACCTCCGGCACCAGCGCCAGCGCCCGCTCCGCATAGTCCGCGGCGGCCAGCAGCTCCCCCTTCGCCAGGGTGACCTCGGCCAGCGTGCGCAGCAGCTGCGCGGAGTCGGGCTTCAACCCGTGCTCGCGTCGCTGCGCCTGCGCCTTGCGGATCTGCTCCTCGGCCTCATTCAGCTTGCCGTGCCTGAGGTAAACCATGGCCAAATGCCGGCGGGTCGCGGCCTCGTCCAGGCGGCTGCCCGACCCCCGGAGGATCTTGAGCACCTCTTTGTGGAGCTGTTCGGACTCATCTTCCCGGCCTTCGAGATGGGCCACGATGGCCAGGCCCATCAGCGCCGAGGCCTCGCTGATCCGCTCGTGGTGCTCCCGGCTGAGGCGTAGCCCTTCCTCGAGGATCGTCCGCGCTTCCGCCAGCCGTCCGGCCTGCTGCACGGACCGCCCCAGCCAGGTCGTGGTGCGGGCCAGCCCCATCCCGTCGCCGATCTCACGATAGAGCTCGATGACGCTCCGGTAGGCCTCCTCCGCTTCGCGCAGGCTGCCGCGCAGGTCGCTCGTGACGCTGCCCAGCTCCTCCAGCGTCTCGACCTCCCCCTGGCGGTCCCCCAGCGACCGGAACAGATCGAGCGCGCGGCGGAGCGACTCCTCGGCCTCCTCGCGATCACCCTGGTCGTACTGGGCGAAGGCGCGGTTCAGCCAGGCGCGCGCCACGAGGTCGGTGCGGCCGATCCGCGGGGCCTCGCGCAGCACGGTCTCCGTGGCCTCCAGGACGGGCGCCGGCGAACGCAGCCACTTCACGACCTCGGTCTCCTCGATGAGCAGCTCGAGGTAGACCGGTAGATCCTGGGCGAGATCCGCGTTGCGCACCACGGTCAGGGCGCGCTCCAGAAGCTTCCGCGCCTCCGGCAGCGTGCGCAGGTGGGTGGCGCGGGCGCCCGCCCGGCGCAGCGCCGCCACCGCCCGGCGGGCCAGGTCCGGCGCCCTCTCGCCGGTGTCGAACTGGTTCCGCCACGCCTGTTCGTAGTGCCAGGCCAGGGCCTCGAGCAGGTTCTCCATCTGCCGGCCGGTGGTCTGCTCCAGCCACTGCGCGTACCGCAGGTGGCGCTCGCTGCGGGCCACCTTCGGCAGCAGCGAGTAGGCGACGTCCTTGATCAGCGCGTGCTTGAAGGCGAACTCGCGCTCGCCGGCCAGCGACGAGGTATCGCGCGCCTCGATGAGATCGCGCTCGCCCAGGCGGTCCAGGGCCGTGGCCACCTCGGCCGGCTCCAGCGCGCTCATCGCCGCCACCGCGTTGAGCCAGAAGACCCGCCCCGCGACGGAGGCATCCTGGATGGCGCGCTTCTCGGACGGCGTGAGCAGGTCCAGGCGTGAGGCGAGGATCCCGTGGATGGTGTCCGGGATGCGGATCTCGATGGTCGGCGAGGCGAGCTTCCATCCGTGGTCCACCCGCACGAGCTCCCCGCCGTCGATGAGCCGGCGCAGGATCTCCTCGATGAAGAACGGATTGCCCTCGGCCCGGTTGAGGATGGCTTCGCGCACGTCGGCGGGGATCGGTTCTCCCGCCAGGAGCTCGGTGATGAGCGCCCGGCTCACCTCGGCCCGCAGCGGTGTCAGCGACAGCGTCGTATGGTTGAACAGGCGCGCGCCCCAATCGGAGCGGCGTTCCAGCAGCTCCGGCCGGGCCAGGCAGATGGTCAGGATGGGGACGTCCGGGCCGCGGGCGGCGACGCGCTCGAGGAGATCCAGGAGGCTCTCCTGAGCCCAGTGCAGGTCCTCGATGATGAGCACGAGCGGCGCGCGGGCTGCCAGCGAGACGAAGAACGTGCGGATGGAGGGCACGATGACCTCGCTCCCGCGCCGGGGCTCGCTGGTCACGGGCACGGGATCGACGGATGCCGGACGCGTCTCGGCGACGAGTTTGAGCGCCCCCAGCCGCTCGCGCCACATCGCCTCATGCGGCCGCGCCACGTCGAGCCCGAGCAGTGCGGCGAGATCCGTCGCCACCACCGCGCGCTCTTCCGCGGGCATCGAGGGGGGGCAGACCCGTTCCACACCCGCGCCGAGCTTCTCCAGGACGGCCGCCGGGGGGTCGTTGTCCTTGATCCCGCATTCCTGCTTGATGATCTCGGCCAGGGGCCAGTAGGTGAGCCCCTCGCCGTAGGAGGGGCAGCGGCCCTGGAGAATGCGCGGCGCCGCGGCGTCGCCGGTGATCTGCCGGGTGAACTCCTCGACCAGGCGGCTCTTGCCCACGCCGGCCGGACCGAGCACGGTGATCAGATGCTGCCGCCGGCTCTCCATCACCCGCTGGTAGAGAGCGAGGAGGAACTGGCGCTCGTCCTCGCGGCCCACCAGCGGCGCGCGCAGCCGCTTGGCCTGCGTGCCTTCCGAGATCATGACGATCTGCCAGCGCCGCAGACCGGCGAACTCGTCCCCGGGGGCCTCCCCCAGCGGGCGGAACTCGCCGTGCACGCGCAGCGCGCGGAAGGTACGCTCGTCGACGACGATCCCGTCGGAGGGCGCCTGCGCCTGCAGGCGGTTGGCCAGGTTGACCGCCTCTCCGGTGACCAGGGCCTGGCCGGACGAGACGGCGGCGGGGTCCGCCACCACCTCACCCGTGGCGATGCCCACGCGGATGTGCAGCGTCATCCCGGAGGCGGCGTTGAGATCGGCCATCCGGCGCTGCATGGCCACCGCGGCCCGCACCGCGCGGTCCGCGTCGTCCTCGTGCGCCCGGGGCAGCCCGAAGACGGCCATCACGGCATCCCCGATGAACTTCTCGACGACGCCGCCGTAGCGCTCGACCTCCTGGCGCATCGCGGCAAAGTACTGCCCGATCAGCGCGCGCATCGGCTCGGGATCGATCCGGCTCGCCAGCTGCGTGGAGCCGACGATGTCGGCAAACAGCACGCTCAGCACCCGCCGTTCCGTCGCCGCCGCACCGCCCAGCGACGTGCCGCAGCGCACGCAGAACTGGGCGGCCAGCGTGTTCATCGTCCCGCAGGTCGGGCAGCGCCGGGTCAGGGAAGTGCCGCAGCGCATGCAGAAGCGCGCGTCGCCTGGGTTTTCCTGGCCGCACTGGGGACAGCGGACGGTGAATGCGATGCTCATGACCGTTCTCAGTGTACAACGCCGCCCGCGGCGGCGTCCTTCCGGCCGCCCAGGCCGCCGTGCGGGGGTGTTCGGTAGCGGGGCTCGCAGGAACATTGAGGGGGAACGCACGCGCGGCGTTCCCCCTCAACCTCTCCCTTCCGCGAGCTACGGGTTGGCCGAGTAGGCGGCGTTGGCCTCGCGCAAGCGCTCGGCCATGGCGTGCATGATTCGCCGTGAGATGGCGGGCGCGGTTGCGAGGAGCTGCCAGAACTCCCGCTGGCCGACGACGAGCAGGCGCATGGGGGTGACCGCCTCGACGGTGGCGGACCGCGGCGCGCCGTCGATGAGGCTCATCTCGCCGAAGAAGTCCCCGCGCCCCAGGCGGATGGCCCGGCCGCGCGCAGGGCGGACGACGGCCTCGCCGTCGACGATGATGAACAGCTCTCTCCCGGTGTCGCCGGCGCGGGCCAGCTTCCGGCCCGCTTCGACCTCGGCCTCGTCGGCGAGCCTGGCCACCTGACTGAGCTGCTGCGCGGAGAGGCCGTCAAAGAAGGCCACCTTCCGCAGCAATGCGACCTTATCCGATTTCGCGCCCCACAGCGCCATGGGTTCACCCTCCTGAGCTGATAGGCTGTGGTTCTTGCTGCCGGCCGCCAGTTCCCTGCCGGATCTCGATCACACCGCGGCCAGGGCGGCCCCACAGTTGCCGCAGAACCGCATCCCCGCGGGATTCTCGAATCCACAGGTCGCGTAGCGGTTCATGGTGTCGTCGGTCGGTGCGCGGTCAGGACTCGACCGCAGGCGGGACGGGTTTCCGGAGGAGCCGTAAGAGATACGGGGCCAGCAGCGAGAGGACGGACAGTCCGATGAACACCGCGCTCACCGGCCGGGTGAAGAAGATGTCGGGGCTGCCGCGGCTCATGATGAGCGAGCGGCGGAGGTTCTGCTCCATGAGATCCCCCAGCACCAGCCCGAGGATCGCGGGCCCCAGCGGATACCCCTGCTTGCGCATGGCGTAGGCGACGAGGCCGAGGGTGGCCATGACGAGCAGATCGAACGGGCTGAAGTTCACCGCGTACGTGCCGATGACGCAGATGGCCAAAATGAGCGGCAGCAGCAGGCGCTCCGGCACGTAGAGGATGCGCACGAACAGCCCGACCAGGGGCAGGTTGAGCAGCAGCAGCATGAAGTTGCTCACGTACATGCTGGCCACGAGCCCCCAGACGACGTCGGGGTGCTTGGTGAACAGGGTCGGCCCGGGGACCACGTTGAGGACCAGCAGGGCCCCGAGCATGAGCGCCGTGGTGGAGGAGCCCGGGATGCCCAGCGTGAGCATGGGGATCATGTTGCCCACCGCGGCGGCATTGTTCGCGGACTCCGGGGAGGCCACCCCGCGGATGTCCCCTTTGCCGAAGGTGCCGGGATCCTTGGCCAGCTGCTTCTCCACGCTGTAGGAGAGGAACGAGGCGATCGTCGCGCCGGCAGCGGGCAGTATCCCGATGTAGAAGCCGATCACACTGCCGCGCACGATGGCCCAGAACGACTGCGTGAAATCGCGCAGGGATAGCCAGATCCGCTCCAGCCGGACAGGGATGCGCACCTCCCCGCGCGCCTCCTCCACGGAGATGAGGACCTCGGAGATCGCGAACAGGCCGATGACCACGACGACGAAGTCGATGCCGTCCAGCAGATAGGGGATGCCGAAGGTGTAGCGCGGCACGCCGGTGACCAGGTCGGTGCCCACCGTGGCGAGCATCAGCCCGAAGCCCATGGACAGCAGCGCCTTCACCAGCGAGTCGCCGGCCAGGCTGCTCACCGCCGACAGCCCGAAGAGCATGAGGGCGAAGTATTCCGGCGGGCCGAAGCGGATGCCCCAATCCGCCAGCAGCGGCGAGAAGAAGGTGAGGCCGATGATGCTGAGCGTGCCGGCGATGAACGATCCAACCGCCGAGATGGCCAGGGCCGGGCCGGCGCGGCCCTGCTGGGCCATGGCGTGGCCATCAAAGGCCGTGACCACCGATGAGGCCTCGCCCGGCACATTCATGAGGATGGAGGTCGTGGAGCCGCCGTACATCGTGCCGTAATACACCGCCGTGAGCATGATCATTGCCGACGCCGGCGGGAGCTTGAACGTCAGGGGCAGGAGGATGGCGATGCCCCCCACCGGACCGATCCCCGGGAGCACGCCCACGATCGTACCGATGAGCGCGCCGGCGAAGGCCAGCCCGAGGTTTTCCGGCCGCAGCGCGACCTGGAAGCCCAGCAGGAGCGACTGCCAGATGTCGGTCACCGGCGGAGCCACTCTCCCGCCGGCAGCCGGACGTCGAGGAGGTTGAACACGTAGAAGGTCGCCGCCGTGAAGAACACGGCGTACAGCCCGATCTTCCACCACGGCCGGACGCCGAGCAGCCAGAAGCCGCCGCAGAGGAACGCGGCGGTGCTCAACAGGAAGCCCGCCTGATCGAAGAGCAGGACATAGCCCAGCAGCATTGCCCACAGGCCGAGCGCCGCGCCCACTCCGGCCCACGCCGTGGCCGGGCCCGGGGCCGCGCGGAACGATTGGACGAACAGCGCCGTGCTGAGGAGGAGCATCATCCCGCCGATCATCAGCGGGAACGTGGCCGGCCCCAGGGCCTCGCTGCGGAAGAACGGCGGCTGGAAGGTGACCGCGTACCGGACGTAGAGGGCGGAGACGATGAAGATCAGGACGGCCGCGAACCGGTCGCCGCGCCCCGCGCGACCGCCGGGACGGGCTACCGGTTCGCGCGTGTCCGCCATCGGGCTACTTGACGAAGCCGAGCTCTCGCAGCAGCGCTTCGAATCCCTTCGTATCCTCGTCGATGAACCTGCGGAACCGGTCGCCCGTGATCACGAACGGGAACCACTGCGTGTCGCGCAGGACCTTGGCCCAGGCGTTCGACCTGGACATCTTCCCCAGGGTCTCTTCCCAGAACTTCACGGCCGTCTCCGGCATGCCCGGGGCCCCGTAGAAGCCGCGCCAGATCGGGAAAGTCACGTTGTAGCCCTGCTCGACTGCCGTCGGCACGGTGCGGAAGGCGCCGCCCAGCCGCTGCTCGGAGAAGATGGCCACGACGCGGATCTGGCCGCCTTCGAGCTGGGCGATCACCTCGGAGGCGCCGGTGGAGAGCACGGTCGCGCTCCCGCCCAGCAGCGCCGCCATCGCCTCGCCCCCGCCCTGAAACGGGATGTAGCGGACCTTGAGGGGATCCACGCCCGCGGCTCTGGCCACCTTGGCGAAGATGATGTGGTCCATGCTGCCCGGGGCCGAGCCGCCCGCCACCACGCCGGCGTTGGGGTCGGCCTTGAGGACCTGCATGAGCGTGCGCAGGTTGTTGATGGTGGAGTCCTTGCGCACGGCGAGGATGCCGTAGTCGGTGGAGAGGGACGTGATCGGCGTGACGTCCTTGTAGGCGTACGGCGTGTTCTTGTTGACGATGGTCAGGGTGAGCGCCGGGGAGAAGGCGACCAGCGTGTAGGGGTCGCCCTTGCGGCGCGTAACGACGTTGGCGATGGCCACGGCGCCGGAGCCGCCGGGCATGTTCGTCACCGTGATGGGCTGACTGACCAGCTTCTCTTCCGCCAGGGCGCGGGCGGTCATCCGGGACAGCGTGTCCCATCCGCCCCCGGCGCCGGCCGGGGCGATGATCTCGACGGGCCGGTCGGGAAAGGCCGGTGCCGCGCCGGTCGCGGTCACGAGGCCCGCGAGCAGCACGCTCACGAGCAACAGTCGCGCTGCCAGATGCATGACGTGCTCCTCCTTTGGTTGGGAGAATACACCACAGCATTGCACGCCCCGGTGGGGCTTTCCTGTGGGGGAGGCGAGTTAGCCGGAGGATACGGGCGGAAGGAAAGGACAGGCGGAACGAAAGAGGATCGCTCCGCCTGCCTATGCTTCCACTTCGGCCCGTCGTGGGTCCGGACGCGGGACTTCGTCCCGCGCCTGCACGGCTCCGGCCACGCGACTTCGTCGCGTGCCTGCACGGGTCCGGACGCGGGACTTCGTCCCGCGCCTGCTAAGGCAACGCGGCCATGGCCTGCTTGAGCTGATTGGAGATGACGAGGGCGTACGGCTGGACGAGGTTGACGTCGTTGCTCTGCAGCGCGGTGAGGATGAGCGTGTGCGCGGCGTTCGTGAACAGGAGCGCCCGGCCGGCCCCCGCCACCCCGGCGGCCTGCGCCGCCTGCAGATCGGGGATGATGCCGTTGCCCTGTCCCTGACACGGATATCCCGGCGCGGGGTTGAAGTTGGGGCCCTTGTTCCCCTCCAGGCAGTTCATGGTGTGCTGCAGGTGCGTCTTCGATGCCGCGACCGCGTTGCCGCGCTGCGCGAGCTCACCGGAATGGAAGATGGCGGTCGTCAACTGCGTCTTGGCCGCGGCCAGGCCGCTCTGCGCGCCGGCCCCTTGGGGCAGCGCGACGGTGGCCGCCAGGGCCACCAGGATAACTACGATAAGGACTCTCACAGCATCTCCTCCTCGCGTGTAATCCTGCAACCGGCCGTGCGATCCCGCACGGCCCGTGTCGTCCCATCATCGTCAGCCAATGTAACGAACCTGTCAGGCTCGTGTCGAAAGACGAAGGCCCCGGCGGTTGCCAGGGCCTTTGTCACCGCACCATGATCAGTGCGCTACTGGGTGGGGAACCAGCTCTCGCCGGCCGGAGTCCAGGGCTGGGGTGAGGGCGCCGGCATCTCTTCGCCCATCGGCTTCGGCTTCCGTGCCGCCGGCTTCCGGGCTGTGGTCTTCTTCCGGGCTGCGGGCTTCTTCCGGGCGGCCTTCGCCCGGCCGCCACGCGTGGCCTTCCGGGTTGCTTTGCGGGCCGCCGGCTTTCGCCGGGCAGCCTTCTTCCTGGCAGGGGCCCTGCGCTTCTTCGCCGCCTTTCGTGCCACGCTCTCTCCCCCCTTGGAGTTGTATCGATGAATCCTCTGCAAGAGGCCCCATTCAAGACCTCGTTCCTTGGGTCCTTCTTTGTGAGGCGCAGCGGCTCCGCAAAAGCCGAGAGCCGGCCGGATCGGCCGGCTCTCGCACCGGCAGCCGTGGAGGCTACTTCTTGATCCCGAATGCCGCGTACTGGAGCGGGATGTACGATGCCCACTGCTCCGGTACGCTGCCCTCCGGGAAGATCGCGGTCACCGGACAGACCGACTCGCAGGCCCCGCAGTCGATGCATTCCTCGGGATGGATGAACAGCATGGACTTCAGCTGGTCCTTGGTAATCCCCGTCTCCGGGGGCACGTGCGTCGCCTCGCCCCGGGGGATGACCTGCTTGTCCACCCCGGCGCCGGTGGAAGGATCGGGGACGACGAAGGCCCCCACGTCCTCCACGTACTCGTAGATGCAGTCCACGGGACAGACCTCCACGCAGGCGCGGTCCTTGGTCCCGATGCAGGGCTCGGCGATGATGTAGGTCACCAGTTCACCTCCAGAGATTCCCCGAGTGCGACCAATCCAGCCACTTCCAGCCTACCATCGGCCGTCAGATCCGAACAAGGCTGCCACGGCCCCGTCCGGGGCTTCGCCGGAACCATGGCAAGTGTTGCACATATGCTGAGTATCGAGGACAATATTCACAGAACTGACCAGGGCGGCGTGTGGTGATGGTGGACGAACGGCGCGGGGAGGAAGATCGCCATGGCTCAGTGCTGGGGCCCGCCCCCGTGCGCGAGACGGTCGCCGCGGCGGCCTACCGGCAGCTTCGCGAGGCGATCCTCGATGGTCGCATCTCCATGGGGAGCCGCATCAACGAGGCGGAGCTCGCCGCACAGTGGCAGGTCAGCCGGACGCCGATCCGCGACGCGCTCAGGCGGCTCGAGGCTGAGGGCCTGGTCGAGGCATCGCCCGGCCGAGGGATGATCGTTCCCACCCTCTCGCGAGCCGACGTGGAGGAGCTCTACGTGCTGCGGGAGAGCCTAGAGGGGATGGCCGCGCGTCTGGCCGCCGAGCGCGCGACCCCTTCGGTGCTGGCCCACCTGAACACACTGCTCAAGGCGTACGGCGCCGCGCTGAAGCGGGACGATCTCGCCCAGCTCGTGCAGGTCGATGCCGCGCTGCACGACGCGGTGGCGCAGATGGCGCAGCACCGCCGGATCGAGCAGGCCGCCCGCGTGGCGCGGCTGCGCCTGCATCGCATCCACGCGCGGAGCTTCGCGCTGCGCGGCCGGGCCGGCCGGACCTTCCGCGAGATAGCCACACTGGTGGCGGCCATCCGGACGAGGAATCCCGCCCGCGCCGAGTCCAGCATGCGGGCGCATCTGGCGGGGCTGCGGGCGGACCTCCTCGCGGCGTTCGACGAGCTCACCGCGCCGGAATCGTGAGCGCAACCGCGATGCTATACTGTGGGCGACGCGGTGGAGGGACAGCCGGATGGTGGAGTTCACCGGGCCCGCCGTCAAGCCCGCGGGCCTGACGGTCCACGGTTACGAGACGATCGACGCAGGCGTCCTGGAGACGTTTCCGTATGAGTATGCGGGCCGGGAGACGGTCGTCGAGATCTTCACCGACGAGTTCACCGCGGTGTGCCCCTGGTCCGGCCTGCCGGACTTCGGCGCCGTCACGATCCGCTATCTCCCGCAGGCCAGGATCCTCGAGCTGCGCTCGCTGAAGTACTACCTGCTGTCGTTCCGCAACGTCGGCATCTACCAGGAGCATGCGGTGAACCGGATCGCGGACGATCTCGTCCGCGTCGTGGCGCCGAAGTGGATGGAGGTGGCCCTGGACTACAAGATCCGGGGCGGCATCCACACGGTTTGCAAGGTCCGGTGGCCGCAGTGACCCGCTACCGCGCGGGGGCCACGCTGGCCGAGATCGGCGTCATCGCGGCGCTCTACGCCGCGCTCACGATCGTCCTGCAGCCGGCCAGCTACGGGCCGCTGCAGTTCCGGTTGGCCGAGGTCCTCAAGCCGCTGGTGATCTGGGAGCCTCACCTCATCCCGGCCTTCGTGCTCGGCAACTTCCTCGCCAACCTGGCCAGCCCGTTCTCCGGGCCCTGGGAGCTCATCTTCATGCCGCTGGTCAATCTCCTCGGCGCCTCCCTCTGCCACCTCCTGGGGCGCCGCCGGCCGTACGCGGGCGCGGCGCTCTACGCGCTCCTCATCGCCGCCGCGGTGTCCCTGATGCTCTCGGTTCTCACCGACCTGCCCTTCGCCGGCCTGTTCCCCGGGCTGCTGGCCAGCGAGGGCGTCCTCATCATCGGTGGGGTGCCGCTGATGCGCGCGGTGCTCCGGGCCGCCGAGCCCGCCCGGCGGCGCTGGCGCGCGGCGTAGCCTCCCTCCGCCGCTCGGCGCGGGATCGTGAAGTCCTACGCGGGTGAGATGTAGAGGTCCGGCTGCTCGTCGAACGCCGTCTTGCAGCCCGGAGCGCAGAAGTAATAGGTCGTTCCCTTATAGACGCTCGTCGCCGGGGCGGCGGCCATCTCCACCTCCATCTTGCAGACCGGGTCGATGGCGAACCCGTTCCGCGGAGCCCCGGGCGATCCCTTCGCCGCGCCTTCCCGCCCCGGCCCTGTGTCGGCGGCGATCGAGCTCGCGGCGCCCATACCCGCGGCCGCCGGGATCGCCCGCCGTTCCGACAGCCAGACCGCCTTCTCGGTCCATGGTGCGCGGCGGCGTTCCGGGACGACGGCGGGGTACCCCGCGTAGATGATCGCGGCGACGCGCCGGTCCTCCGGCAGGTTCAGGAACGCGCGCAGCCGCGCGTCGTGGATCAACCCGCCGGTGCGAAGGTAGGTGCCCACACCCTCGTCGAGCGCGGCCAGCAGCATGTTCTGCGCCGCGCACATCGTGGCGGCGAAGTCGTCTTCGGTGAGCGCCGGATCGGCCGAGACGCGCGTGGTGACCACGATGATGACCGGCGTCGCCGCGGTGTCCGTGAAGATCTTCGCGGCCGCCGCCTGCGCCGCCGGCGACGTGGGATCGGGAAAGAGGCCCAGCCGGAACTCCCGCCTCAGCTCCGCGAACTGGTCCTTCGCGTCGCCCTCGAGGACGTAGAACCGCCACGGTTCGGTCAGATGGTGGTTCGGGGCCCAGGTCGCCGCCTCCAGCATGTGCTCGACTACGGCCCGGGGCACCGGCGTGCCGGTGAACTTGGGAATGCTCCGCCGCCGCCGGATGAGCTCCAGCACCGATCGGTCGCCGCGGTCGTCGGCAGTCACGGGCGGTCGTCGGCAGTCACGGGCGGTCGTCGGCGGTCACGGGGCGGGTGTCGGCAGCCACCGCTAGCGGTGTTTGATCGAGACGACCTTGGGCTGCAGGAAGAACAGCAGGTAGTCCGGGCCCCCGACCTTCGCGTCCGTGCCGCTCATGTTGAAGCCGCCGAACGGGTGGACGCCGACCAGCGCGCCCGTGCACTTCCTGTTGAGATAGAGATTCCCCGCCATGAACTCGTCGCGCGCCTTCGCCAGGCGCAGCGGATCCCGTGAGAAGACCGAGCCGGTCAGCCCGTACTCGGTGCCGTTGGCGATCTCCAGCGCGTCGTCGAAGTCGCGGGCCTTCATGACGGCGACGACCGGGCCGAAGATCTCCTCCTGCGCGATGCGCGCGGCGCGTTCCACATCCACGTAGACGGTGGGCTGGATGTAGTGCCCCGCGCCGTCCCCGGGCTCGCCGCCCGCCGCCAGACGGCCTTCCGCCTTCCCGACCTGGATGTACTCGAGGATGGTCTTCTTCGCGCTCTCGTTGATCACCGGTCCCGAGGCGTAGTTGTCCTTCGCCGGCCCCTGCTCGAGCGCGCGGACCTGCTCCACGAACCGCTCGACGACCTCGCGATAGACCCCGGCGGTGGCCACGAGGCGCGAGCCCGCGGAGCACTTCTGGCCCTGGAAGCCGTAACCCGAGGCCACGGCCGCGGCGACCGCGTCGTCGAGGTCCGCGGTCTCGTCGATGATGACGGCATTCTTGCCCCCCATCTCGGCGATGCAGCGCTTGAGCCAGATCTGCCCGGGAGCGACCCTGGCGGCGTGCTCGTACAGATGCAGGCCGACGTCCTTGCTGCCGGTGAAGGCGATCATCCGCACCCGCGGATGGAGGACGAGCGGGTCGCCCACGCTCCCGCCCGAGCCCGTGATGATGTTCAGCACGCCCGGCGGCAGCCCCGCCTCCTCCATGACCTCGAGGAAGACGTAGGCATTGGCCGGCGAGTCCGAGCTGGGTTTCATGACCACCGTGTTGCCGGCGGCGATGGCGCCGGCCGCCATGCCGACCGGGATGGCCAGCGGGAAGTTCCAGGGCGGGATGACGGCGACGACCCCGATGGGGATGTAGCGGTACTCGCTGAACTCCTGGGGATGCGGCGCCAGTGGATAGCCGCGGTCATAGCGCAGGGCCTCGCGGGCGAACCACTCCAGGTGGTCGATCGTCTCGGCGACGTCGCCGTCGGCTTCGCCCCAGTTCTTGGCCACCTCGTAGACCTGCCAGGCCTCGGCCCGGTACTTCCGCCGCCGCAGCCGGTCCGCGGCCCGCAGGAGGATGGCCGCGCGCTCCTCGGCCGGGACGCGCGACCACGTGCGGAAGGCCTCGTCCGCCGCGGCGACGGCCATCTGCACGTGCTCCGGCGTGGCCTTTTGACAGACGGCGACGGCTTCGGTCTTCTGGCTTGGGTTCAGGGACGTGAACTTGTCCCTGGTGGTGATGCGTTTCCCCCCGATGACCAGGGGCAGCTCCTTGCCGAGCTCGCCGCCCACCGCGCGCAGCGCCTCGAGCATGGCCGTGCGCGCAGGGTCGGTCGTGAAGTCGGTGAAAGGTTCGTTGCGGAACTCGGGGAGCGCCATCTTCCACCTCCAGGCACCGGCGGGGTCTGCGGTGCAGCCTTGCGGACCTCTTCATTATACCGTCTGGAGATGCTCGGTTCCCTGCTGTGATTGAGGGCGTTGCGCGATGATGGACCGCAGGATGCTGATCCGGGCGGATCAATTCTGCTCGGTCCGGACCGAGCCGAATTGACCAGCCAGGGTCACGAACGGCCGGTCACGAAGGACGGCGATGGGAACTCGGGCTTGCCAACGCGCGCATTCCTGAGTATCAAAGATTTCGGGGACTGTTCAGGCGTTCTGAAGACGGGGCCGCGCGCTGGTCCGGAGGCGCGGGCCGGGATGTGGGGGTGGAGGGGTATGGCACGGCTGGTTACGGCTCTTCTGGTGGTCAGTCTCTTCGCCGGCCAGGCAGCGCTGGCCGCGCCGTCGTTCCGCGGGTTGTCGCTGTCCACGCCGTACCCGGCGCAGACGGTGCGGGCCGGTGAGCGCGTCACCCTGACGCTGACGGTGAAGAACTTCGGGCTGCCGCCGCAGTCCGTGGCGCTGCGGGTGGTGGAGGCGCCGCGCGGGTGGCGCACCGCCATATTGGGCGGCGGCCGCCCGGTCAGCAGCGTCTTCGTCGAACCCGATCAAGAGGCCGCGGTGAGCCTGCAGCTCGATCCGCCCTCCGGCGCCGGCTCCGGGACGTTCCGCTTCCTTATCGCCGCCCAGGGGTCATCGGGCGGTGCGGCACGGCTGCCGCTGGCGCTGACCATCGGCCAGGTGCTGCCCTCGCGCCTCTCGCTCACCGCCGAGCTGCCGGTGCTGCGCGGGCCCTCCACGTCGAGCTTCAAGTACCGCCTGACGTTGAAGAACGAGAGCGACCGCGACCTGCTCGTCAATCTCGAGGCGCAGACGCAGCGCAGCTTCCAGGTGACCTTCACGCCCGCGTTCGCCAGCCAGCAGGTGACCAGCCTGCCGGTCAAGGCGGGGGAGTCGAAGGATCTCGACGTGGATCTCACGCTTCCCCGGGAGACGGCGGCCGGCGCCTACGACGTGGTCGTCGTGGCGGCCGCGGGCGAAGCCAAGACACAGATCAAGCTCGGGGTGCAGGTGACAGGCCGTCCCGACCTCACGCTCACCACACCCGACGGCCGGCTCTCCGGCCGGGCGTACGCCAACCGGGCCACGCCGTTCAAGCTCATCGTGAAGAACCAGGGCGGGGCGGCGGCCCGGGATGTGGAGCTGTCGGCCAGCGAGCCCACGGGGTGGGAGGTCAAGTTCGACCCCGAGCGCATCGACGGCATCCTGCCCAACCAGCAGCGGGAAGTGACCGCGCAGATCAAGCCCAGCGCGCAGGCCGTGACGGGCGACTACATGGTGACCATGCGCGCGAGCGCCGGCGAGGCCTCCTCGTCGGCCGATCTGCGCGTGACCGTCTACACCTCGACGCTCTGGGGCCTCACCGGCGTCGTGCTGGTGGCCGTGGCCCTTGGCGTGGTCAGCCTGGCCGTCTCGCGCTACGGACGGCGGTAGCGTAGACGCCATGCGCGCCGTCATGGAGCCGCGTCCCGCCCCCGACGCCGTCGGGCCCGTCATCGAAGCCATCGGGCTGACCAAACGCTACGACTCGCTCGTGGCCGTGGATCACCTCGATCTGACCATCCAGCGCGGCGAGGTCTACGGCCTGCTCGGACCGAACGGGTCGGGCAAGACCACGACCATCCTCATGCTCCTGGGCCTGACCGAGCCGACCTCGGGGCAGGTGCGTGTGCTGGGGCGCGACCCCGCGCGCGACCCGCTGGGCGTGAAGCGCCAGGTGGGCTACCTCCCGGACTCCGTGGGATTCTACGATGAGCTCTCCGCCCACGAGAATCTGCGCTACACGGCCGATCTGAACGGGCTGCCGCGGCCCGAGGCGGAGCGGCGCATCGCCGAGGGGCTGGCCCGGATGGGCCTGCGCGATGTCGCCGAGCGGCGCGTGGGCACGTTCTCCCGCGGCATGCGGCAGCGCCTGGGGCTGGCGGACGTCCTGCTGAAGCAGCCCCAGGTGGCGATCCTGGACGAGCCCACCATCGGGCTGGATCCCGAAGGCGCGGTGGAGTTCCTGGCCATGATCCGCGGGCTCAAGGAAGACGGCATCACGGTCCTGCTCGCGTCCCACCTCCTCCATCAGGTCCAGGCGGTGTGCGACCGCGTGGGCCTGTTCGATCGCGGGCGCATCGTCCTGGCCGGCACCGTGGACAGGCTCTCCGAGCAGGTCCTCGGGGGGGCGTACCGGATCCACCTGGAGGTCGAGGGGCAGACGCCGGCGCTGGCGGCCGCCCTGGGAGACGCGCCGGGCGTCGTGCGCGTCCTGCAGGAGCCCGGCGGCTATCTCGTCGAGGCGCGCTCCGACGTGCGCGGCGCCCTGGCCCGGCGCGTCGTCGCCTCCGGCGGCTCGCTGCTGTCGCTGCGTCTGGAGCGGTTGGGATTGGACGAGGTCTACGCCCGCTACTTCCAGGAGGCGCGCCGCGATGGCTGAGCGGACCGAGGTCATGCAGCCGCGCGCCCCCGCGCCCAAGCGCGAGGGCTCCCCCTGGACCGGGCTGTGGGCGGTGACGCTGAAGGAGCTCGCCGATCACCTGTCCAGCGTGCGGATGCGCGTGCTGGAAGGGTTGATCCTGCTCACGGCCCTGGGGACGGTCTCCGCGGCCATCCAGACGCTGCGTACGACCGTGAGCGAGGATCCCTTCCTCTTCCTGCGCATCTTCACCACGGCCCAGCAGGCGGGCGAGCTGGACTATTCCTTCGTCCTGTTTGTGAGCTTCCTCATCCCGCTCGCCGCGATCGGCTTGGGCTTCGACGCCGTCAACGGGGAGTACAACCGGCGCACGCTCAGCCGGGTGCTCGCGCAGCCGATCTACCGCGACGCCCTGCTCGCCGGGAAGTTCCTCGCCGGGCTGTGCACGCTCACGATCATCTTGCTGGGGCTGTGGCTGCTGGTGACGGGCCTGGGGATCTTCCGCCTGGGCGTGCTCCCCAGCGGCGAAGAGGTGGCCCGCAGCCTGCTCTTCTTCTTCGCCACCATCGTCTACGCGGGCATCTGGCTGGCCCTGGCGATGCTCTTCTCCGTGCTCTTCCGCCAGCCCGCCACCTCCGCGCTGGCCGCGCTGGGCGTGTGGCTCTTCTTCGCGGTCTTCTGGCCCATCCTCGCCGGCATCTTCGCCCAGGTGATCCGGCCGATCGACAGCCCGTTCGCGGAGCTCGGGCAGCTGCAGCTGCGCCTGGCCCTCTCCCGGCTGTCGCCGAACACGCTGTACGCGGAGGTGCTGCTCAGCCTGCTCAATCCCGAGACGCGGGCGCTGGGCCCGGTGCTGATCACGCAGCTGGAAGGCGCGGTCCGCGGCGCGCTGCCGCTCTCGCAGAGCCTGCTGCTGGCCTGGCCACAGCTCACCGGGATGATCGCCGCGATGCTGGTGCTGTTCGCCGCGGCCTACACCGTCTTCCAGCGGCAGGAAATCCGCGCGTAGCACCGGGCGGGCTTCCCTGTAACACACCGCTGACCCGGAGCACCATATCACAGCGGCGGCCGCGGGACGCCCGCCGGGCATCGCCGTTCTGCCGGCGGCAACTGAGGAGGAGCATCATGGAAACAAAGAGATCCACCGGCGCCCCCGGTCAGGCGGTGATCAATGGGCCGGCGGTCGACGAACTGCGCGGGCAGGTGCGCGGCCGCGTCATCCGCCCCGGCGACGAGGCGTATGAGGAGCGCCGGAAGCTGTGGAACGGGGTGATCAGCAAACGTCCTGCGCTCATCGTCGAATGTTCCGGCACCGCGGACGTGGCGACCGCGGTCAGGTTCGCTCGGAACCGGAACCTGCCGATCTCCGTGCGCGGCGGGGGACACAACGTGGCGGGAACGGCGATCGTGGAGGACGGGGTCGTCGTTGATCTGTCGATGATGAACAGCGTGTGGGTGGATCCCGAACACCGGGTCGCCCGGGTCGAGGGCGGCGCGACGCTGGGCGCCGTCGATCATGAGACGCAACTGTTCGGGCTGGCGGTGCCGGCCGGCGTCGTGTCCCGCACCGGCATCGGCGGCCTGTCCCTGCATGGCGGCCTCGGCTTCCTCACCCGGCACTTCGGGCTGACGTCCGACAACCTTCTCTCGGCCGACGTCGTCACCGCGGAGGGCACCGTCTTGCGGGCCGACCAGCGGGCCCATGCCGATCTCCTCTGGGCCCTGCGGGGAGGCGGCGGCAACTTCGGCGTGGTGACCTCGCTGGAGTTCCGGCTCCACCTCGTCGGGCCCGAAGTCTGGATGGCCATCGTGATGTATCCCGTGGAGCAGGCCGCCGCCGTCCTGAACTCCTTCCGCGAGTTCATGGCCGACGCCCCCGACCATCTGATGGCGATCGCGATCTTCTGGACCACCCCCGGCGAGGACCCGGTCCCCGCCGGCGCGCGGCATGTGCCGACCCTCGTTGTGGCCGCCTGCCACTCGGGTCCGCTCGATGAGGGCGAGGCGGCGATCAAGCCGCTGCGCGAAGCGGGGACTCCGCTGGTGGATCTCAGCGGGCCGATGCCGTTTGTCGCGGCGCAGCAGCTGTTCGACGCCGACTACCCGGACGGCCGTCGCTACTACTGGAAGTCGCTCTATCTCCGCCACCTGGACGACGCGGTGGTCGCGGCGCTGGCCGGCCACGCCGCGCGCCGCCCGTCGCCGCTGTCGTCCCTCGACATCTGGGCCCTGGGCGGCGCGATGCGCCACGAACCCGCCGGGGGCAGCGCCTTCGCCCGGCGCGATGCGCCGTTTCTGCTCGGCATCGAGGCGAATTGGGACGATCCGGATCAGGACGACGCCAACATCGCCTGGGCCCGGGGGGTGTTCCGCGACATGGAAGCCCGCTTCCCGGACGAGGGCGCCTACCTCAACTTCCCGGGATCCGCCGACGAGAGCGAGGGGATGGTCAGGAAGGCCTATGCGGGGAATCTCTCGCGGCTGCGGGAGATCAAGGCAAAGTACGATCCGGACAATCTCTTCCGCTCGAATCTCAACATCCGGCCGGCCGGAGGCGACCGCTAGCCGTCGAATCGATCTGCGCGGTCCTGTCACGCAGCAGGCGGCCGGCGGAGCCTGCCCTCCCGCTTCCCCAGTCCCGGTCGAGGGATTCCATCAGGAGCCGAGAAGAGTTCGGCGCGTAACAGGTGTGCGCGCCATGAGACTGTACCAATCGGAGGACGCGCTGCTCGCGGCGCTCCGCCGCGGCGAGGAACGCGCGTTCGCGGACCTCCTCGACCGCTACTACGGTTCGATGCTGCGTCTGGCCATGACCCAGGTGTACAACCGGGCGCAGGCGGAGGAGGTCGTGCAGGAGGCGTGGCTCGGAGTGATTCAGGGGATCGACCGCTTCGAGTTGCGCAGCTCGCTGCGCACCTGGATCTTCCACATCCTCATGAACATCGCCCGGACCCGCGCGCAGCGGGAACGCCGCAGCGTGCCCTTCTCGGCGCTGGAGGGAGCCGCGGATCAGGACTCCGGCCCATCGGTGGCGCCCGACCGCTTCTTTCCCGACGATCACCCGCGCTGGCCCCGCCACTGGGCCGTCCCGCCGCGCATCTGGGGACCGTCGCCGGAGGAACGCCTGGTGGCCAAGGAGACCCAGGCCGTCATCGAGCAGGCGATCGCCGCGCTCCCAGCGATGCAGCACGCGGTGATTACGCTGCGGGACGTTCACGGACTCAGTACCCCGGAGGCTGCGGCGGTGCTCGGCATCACCGAGGGACACCTCCGCGTGCTGCTCCACCGGGCGCGGTCGAAAGTCCGCCGCGCCCTCGAGCGATACTTCGGAGACCCGCAGCCATGACCGGTCAAGCGGCTGAGATGACCTGTCAGGAACTGGTCGAGCTGGTGACGGAGTACCTCGAAGGCACGCTTGCCCCGGCGGAGCGCGAGCGGATCGAGACCCACCTTCAGACGTGCGACGGCTGTACCACGTATCTCGAGCAGATGCGCCAGCTGATCGCGGCGCTCGGCAGGCTTACTGAAGAGACCATCCCGGAAGACGCCAAGCGGGCGCTCCTTGACGCCTTCCGGGACTGGAAAGCTTCGAGCTGACCTCCCCGGTCAGGATACGAGCGGCGCGGCGGTGAGGAGTCCTCCAGCCAGCACGAGCGATGCGCCAACCGCGCGCGCGGCGAGCAATCCCCGAGGATTGACTTCTCGATGCCGATGACGAAACAGCGCGCGTCCACGGGACCGTCCGGATCGACCAGGCCGGAGGCATCGCCATCAGCGACGAGGGCGTGACTTGGTTGGGGAAGCACTCAGGAGAGGTCACGTTCAGCGGCGAGCGATGTGAGCGACGACTGTGAGCGTGCGCGGACGAATCTCCTCGCAAAGCCCGCGTGCCCTGGCGACAAACGCGGCAAACTCTGGTCGGCTTCGCCAATCCTGAACGTGCTCCAACGTGTCCCATGGACCAAAGGAGAGAAACATGTTCGGATGCTCTGGGTCCTGAAGCAGCCGTGCCTCTCCAGCACCCGGGACATTGGCGCTCGTCCATTCAGCGAACTTCCGCCAAGCTTCGATGAATTGCGCCTCCTTGCCGGATATTACTCTCCAATCTCCACTCGTGTACACCTGTCCTGAGGTGTCCACTCCCAAACCTCCTCTGAGAGGGGATCGACCGCATTGTCGTCCGCCATCGGGACATACCCGAGAACCGTCCGCCAGAAGCCAACGTCAATCGCGTCGCGCTTGGCCGCGATGGCCAGTTGCACTTCCTGGACCGCAGCACGATCAGAAACGGCGCCGCGAGCCCGCGCGACCGCCGAAACAGCGCGAGCCAGCTCAACATGACCAGATTCGAGAGGCCAGGTGTCGCGCGTCAACCGAATGGTCACGCGATCGTCTGTGAGCGTCAGCATAACGCCTGCGCCCGCGTTCCTTGGTATCGTCGCGACCGCTTCGGCCAAGCGCGCCGCCTCGTTCAGCGATCCGACGCAAAAGACTGCGGTCGCGCCGCCGTGCAGCACACGCAATCACCCACGCCCTCGGCGGCGCGGAACTCGTGCCAACCCTGTTCGCTCATACGTGTCCTTCTCGACCTGTTGCGATGGACCGATAGTCGATGATTGTAGCCATCGCGTTGTCCGCAGAACGCTCCGGTTCAGCGGCGGCGCGGAGCGCCGTCCGCTGCAACCGGTTGTTAGACAGCCGTTCGCCCCCTGGCCCCGTATCCGATCATTGTGCAAACTTGTACGCGAGCTCGCCGATGCGACCGCGCCAATACGGCTTTGCGCCCGTTGGCAGAAGCCAAGCGACCTCGCCATCCACCGGGATACGCATCCCATCGTGTGCGATGTAGTTCCAAAACCGACCTTCCCACGGCGTTGGGACGATCTCGCCGTTCACCATTCGTCCGCGCGCTTCAGCCTGAACGGTTTCAATAAGATCCGATTCGTTGAAGGCGAATCGAAGCGTGACAGAGAGACCACCGTCCGTTAGGGTGGCGAGGGCCGTTCGACCATCAACAGCCCGCCACTGTACTCCTTGGCTCGGAAGCAGGACCGTTGGATACCATGTGGCCTCTGCGAAGAAACGCATCAGTTCACCTTCGGCCATGGCGGTTGTTCCTCGGACGTTGGCGAGCGAGAACAGGCCAAACAGCGAGGCATGCAGCAGCCCCTCGCCGGCTATGTAGGCATCGTGGACGCGGGCGGCCAGTCCGGGCATCATCGCGATTCGCCCGTTCCAGTCAAAGCCAGGCCGCTGCGCGATGATCATCTGATCCGACGTGAAGGCCCTCCATTGGTCGACGGCTTCGCCCACATTGAATGTGCCCCGGTGTCGCACACGCACCGCAGCCACGAACGGCCGACCCTCCGTGAGAGCCATGCGGAAGAACCGTTGAACCGGGGCGGGGAGGTTCTGAAGCTCACGGAAATCGACAGTCTGAGGCGGAACTGGCACACGGGCTGATTCCAGTCGCGCTCGTAGCTCGCGGGTCTCAGAGTCCCAGCGGCGGGATCCGATGATCACTGCCCCCGCAAGAACGGCCACCAGTGAGACCACAACCACCATAACAACATTCAGCACTCTTTGCCCTCTCCGAAACGGTTTCATGTCGCGTTTTTGAGGCGCACCTCGAGGCTCTCCAGGCTGTCTAACGGCTGCGGCTCACCCGCGGCCCCTCACGATTCGCGCGGCCGTCGGGTGCAGCCGCGTGTTAGCCGGCACCTTCGTTCTTCATCGTCCAACATCGGATGCGAATGTAGCCAGAACCCGTGGACTCGACTCTCATCGCTCGCAACAGGACACGCTGCCGCCCGGCGCATCGTACGAGGTTGAGGAACGCGATCTGGCCACGTTTCGACAATCCCGGAGACTTCGGAAGTACCGTTGCGATGACGCCCACGAAGAGTGGACTCGGATCCCCATGCTTCCGGCGGGCTCGAAGGCTCCGTTCAACTGCACGCCGGTAAGTCCCAGCTCGGAACAGCGGCACGATGCGTTCACGAAAAAGGGTCCGCCAACGCCATACCGCATCGCGGTGCCGAGAATAGGGCAAGACACCAGGAAACGTACCGGTTAACCGCGCCTTCCCCGTCAGCAACCGCGTGCCGTAGCTTTCCAGAAACATGTCCTCCCGCCTCATGAGTTCACGCCAACGCCGCTCAAGGGAGTCCGCGCAGCACAGTTTCGACGCAGTGCGCGATGCACAGTAAGGCACGAAGTCCTCGAGAGGGTTCTGAGGCCGTCCCGCCCGATCAAGCTTCGTTTCAACGATCAACAGCTCACCCCGACTGTCTATGCCCCACAGGTCCCCAGGGTATCGAATGTTCCCAACGACTGGCGAGAAGATCCAATTGATGCGTCGCGGCCAGCCGATCAGGCGAGGCCATGCCCACAGCAGCAAAGATGCGGACTCTTCTCCGGGAAGGAGATGGCCGCCCATGCGATCTGGCCGCGGGATCGGCGGGACGCATCTTGCTGATCGTGCGGGGAGGACCATCATCGTCCAGTCCGGCTAACGGCTTGCCGCTCAGCGGCCGGCAGCGCCGGTCCGCTGAAGCGGCTTGTTAGACGGCGTCTCCACACGGTACAGTAGATGTATGAGGCTCACCATCGACCTTTCACCTACCCAGGCTGAACGGCTGCGCTATCAGGCGGAACTTCTCGGCATTGCACCGGAGGACCTCGCTCGCGCGGCACTTTCAGACCTCCTCGCAACCCGAGACGAAGATTTCCAGGCAGCCGCCGATCGAGTACTGCGGAAGAACGAGGAGCTGTACCGGCGCCTCGCGTGACGCGGTATCTCACGCTGGGGGAGGTGGTTGAACTTCACCGCCTCGTCCTCGGAGCTACCGGTGGCGCCCCAGGGATTCGCGACTTGGCCGCACTGGAGTCCGCCGTCGCTCAGCCTAAGGCTACCTTCGGCGGCACCGACTTGTATCCCACGTTGATTGAGAAGGCTGCCGCCCTGTGCTTCGCGCTAGTTCGTGGTCACCCGTTTGTGGACGGCAACAAGCGCACCGGACACGCTGCCATGGAAACCTTCCTGGTTCTGAACGGAGCCGAGATCGATGCCCCTGTCGATGAACAGGAGCGCCTTATGCTCGATCTGGCCGCCGGTCGGATCAACCGCAGCGATCTGACCAACTGGCTCAGTCTGCATGTGAAGCCGCCCGAGTGATTCTACGCCGTCGAACTCTCGTTTAGGCCGACCTGTCTAATACCCGTGACCTGTCAGCCTAACACCACCAGGACTGACAGCTCATGTCCGCCCTCGCCTGTCCAGTCCGGGTCCCGACGGCCTGCGCGATTCATTAGGCGATATTATCGGGAATATCCTTCCTTCGTTCCGGCAGAGACCTGGCGGGCCCGCAGCCGTGTCCACTCCGGGCCCGCGATGCCGTGGGATCCCGTTTCGCTACCCCAGCGACTCCGAAGCAGCCTAGCCTTCCACGTCCCGGACGCCACGAGAGGGAACGGCGGGCTGGCAGCCGGTTGGAAGTGGAAGAAACTCCCGCCGCCATCCACCGGTGACGCCGGCCATGCTCTTCCTCCTCTCGTGATGCCAGCGTTTGCCCACTGATGAAGCGGAATGGCGTGCCTGACGAGGCTGCTGCGCCCCGGTCAGGACGCGCGCCAGATGCGGAGCGTCCGCACCCCCCGGAGATCCACTCCGTAGCCGCCGCGGATCAGCGCGACCTTCATCTGGACGTTGCCGCAGTTGGAGCACCGGATCACGGTACCCATGCCGTGCGCGTAGACGAGGAGCCGGCCGACTGGGTTCTCCGCGTGGCACGTTGCGCAGGTCGTCAGCGCCCCGGTCATGTCCTGTCCGAAGATGTCCATCAACATCCCCGCGGCCGCGTTGCCATCCAATCGCATGTCCAGCGGATCCATCGCTACCCTCCCGTGGGGCCGAACCGCTCCGTCTTGATGCGCTGCGCCGGGTAGTCCAGCCCGGTGAGGATCTCCGCCGCGCTCTCCACCATGCGGGTGGGGCCGCAGACGAAGGCGAGGGCGTGCGTCCCGGCGGGGGGCGCGACCTCCGCCAGCATGTCGCGGTCGAACCGCCTGCGGTACCCGGTCCATCCCGGAGGCTGGCCGCGCGTGAGCGTGTGCACGACGCGCAGCGACGGGTCCGCGGCCGCCAGGCGATCCAGCTCCGCGCGGTAGATGATGTCCTCGAAGGTCCGCGAGGAGTAGAGCAGGGTGGTGGGGCCCGCGTATCCGGCGGCGGCGCGGTGCCGCAGCATCGCCATGAGCGGGACGACGCCGGAGCCTCCCGCGACCAGGAGCAGCGGGCCGCCGTCCGAGGCCGTCCAGGTGAAGTACCCGCCGATCGGCCCGCGGATCTCCAGCCGGTCTCCCGTGCGCAGCTCGTCCACCAGGTAGGGCGAGACCTCGCCGTCGTCGATCTTCTCGACCGTGATGGCGACGTGCGCGTCCTCGGGGGCGGACGCGATCGAATAGCTGCGCTGCGCCTGATAGCCGTCCTCGGCGGTCAGCCGGACGTCGAGATGCTGGCCGGGGCTGTGGCCCGGCCATGCGGACACGCGCAGGGCGAGGGACCGCACCCGGGCCGTTTCGGGGATGACCTCGGCCACCTCGGCGAGCTGCCAGGTCAGTCGCCTGAGTACCGCTCCTCTTTCCACGGATCCCCTCGCATGTGATACCCGGCGGACTCCCAGAATCCGGGCTCGTCCTCGTCGGTGATCTCCAGCCGCCGCACCCACTTCGCGCTCTTCCAGAAGTACAGGTGCGGCACGAGCAGCCGGGCCGGTCCCCCGTGCTCGGGCGGGAGAGGCTCGCCCTCGTAGCCGAACACGACCCACGCCTTCCCGTCCGAGACGTCTTCCAGCGACAGGTTGGTGGTGTAGCCGCCGTCGCAGTGGGCGATCAGGTACCCGCCCACAGGATCCGCCGCTTCCAGCAGCGTCTCCAGCGCCACGCCTTCCCAGGTGGTGTCGAGCTTCGACCACTTGGTGACGCAGTGGATGTCCACGCGCGGCGTCTCGCGCGGCAGCGCCAGGAACTGGCTCCAGGTCCAGCGCTGAGGTCGGGCCACGTGCCCGTCCACGCGGAAGTCCCATGTATCGAGATCCACCTTCGGCGTGGGTCCGGCGGAGAGCACGGGGAATCCGCGGTCCAGATACTGGCCGGGCGGGAGCCTGGACGCTTCGCGGCCGGCGGCACGGCGCCGCCCTGTGAAGCCCCGCGAGATGAATCCGGTGGACACGAAGAGCCGCCTCCTGGATGAGGTCTTTCCTGCACTGTCCGCGGAAGGCCCCGGCCGTTACACTTTGGGCGGAGAATACAGCGTGCACCCGATCGGCGAACCTTGCCCACCGGTAGGATGGCGGAGGGGGTGGGATTCGAACCCACAAGGGCCTTGCGGCCCAGCGGTTTTCAAGACCGCCCGGATAGCCGGGTTCCCTGCACCCCTCCACGCCGCGGGGGAGGTCCGGAGGGGACCGCAGGCCCCCTCCGGACCTCGTGCCCACATTATACCGTGCCCTCGCTGGGAGTGAGTCCCATCGAAGGCTGTGCCGCGCCTCTTAGGACGCGCTGCTTGATATGGTAAGGCGCCCCAATCGGGCCCGCGCCGGATAGCCGCTGCATCTCCGGCACGCATACGCTCAGTGAGGACAGCATGTGGCAGCTCGCCTACATCACGTTCCTCTCGGCGCTGGCCACCGCGATCGCCACCGGCATCGGCGGGGTTCCCTTCCTCTTCACGCGCCGCCTTCCCGACCGGGTCGTCGGTCTGGCCTGGGGCTTCAGCGGAGGCATGATGCTCTCCGCGTCGGTGTTCAACCTCGTCTTCGAGGGTATCGAGCGCGCGGGATACAATCCGGTGGCCCTGGGGCTCGCCCTGGGCGCGCTGCTGTTCTGGATCACCGAGCGGCGCTTCGGGCACACCTCGTTCAATTTCTACCACGTGGCCGGCGCCCCGGCCCGCCGCATCGTCCTGCTGCTCGGGACGCTGTTCATCCATAGCTTCTCCGAGGGCATCGCCGTCGGCGTGGCCTTCGGCTCGGGCCAGCTCTCCCTGGCGGCGCTGGTCACTATCGCCATCGCCATCCACAACATCCCCGAGGGCCTGGCCATGTCGCTGCCGCTGCGGGCGGAGGGATTCTCGGGGTGGGCCTGTGTGGGCTGGTCCATCTTCACGAGCCTGCCGCAGCCGCTCATGGCGGTTCCCGCCGCCCTCGCGGTAGCCTTCTTCCAGCCCCTGGTACCGCTGGGCCTGGGCTTTGCCGCCGGCGCCATGGGATTCCTGGTCTTCAGCGAAATGATTCCCGAGGCCGAGCGGCGCAGCGGCCACGGCAACGGGGCGGCCGCCGTCGTCGTCGGGTTCCTGGCCATGATGCTCATGCAGAACGTGCTGCAGTAGGAGGAGTGCCCATGCCTGACCTCTTCCGGCAGTCGCTGCGCAGGCGCAAGGAGATCGCGATTACCGTCCGCGGCCGGCGCACCGGCCGCAAGGTCACGCTCCCCGTGTGGTTCGTGCTGGACGATGACACGCTGTGGCTCCTGTCCATCGAGGGCCCGCGGACGCAGTGGTTTCGTAACGTGCAGGCCGATCCGGCGATCGTGCTCGCCTCCGGAGGCCGCCGCCGCCGCGTGACGGGCGTGCCGGTCACAGGACGGGCGGCGGTCCGCCCGGTCGCGGAACGCTTCCGCGAGAAGTATGGCCGCGCCGACGTGGCGCGATACTACTCGCGGCTGGACGGCGCCGTCAGGATCTCGCTCAAGGGCTAGAATGAGTACGCGATGGTCGCCAGCAGGATATCTCGGCGAGGGTCAGGGCCGAGCAGGCTGGTGATGCTGAGCGTGTACGCCGGCGTCATGACCAGCACCGGCGCCCCGACGAACCGGGCCTGCGCGGTGAGCACCGACTCCGCGAAGCCGTCGATCATGCCCCAGTAGAACAGCGTGGCGAAGACGGCGTAGGCGACCACCACGACCAGCAGGATGGTGCGCCGGCGGTGCCGCCACACGTTGCGCCAGGCCAGGCGCAGGAGGGTCATCCTCGCCGCGTGCCCTTTGCCCGGCGGCGCGCCCGGACGCCCAGCTCGGTCCGCGTCCGGTCGATGGCCTCGCCGAAGATCACCGCCCACTCCTTGAGCTCTTCCAGCCCCTTCCGGCCGGGATGGCCCGCGGGGAGCGCGCCCAGCGTGTGTTCCGCCAGATCGGCGTACCGGCGGGCTTCCTGGCTGCGGATGGCGGCGACGTGCTCCCAGGCATGGGGGGAGAACACGTAGTACCCGGTGCGGTCGCCCGGGACCCTGACGCGTTCCACCAGGCCGATGGACAGCAGCCCGCGGACGTCGGTGGAGACGCTGCTCCGGCTGACACGCAGCGTCGCGGAGATCTCTTCCGCGGACAGCGCCTGGGCCGCCAGCAGGAGGAGGCCGAAGATGCGCCCCGCCCCCCGGGCCAGCCCGTAGCCCTCCCACATGGAGCCCAGCGTCTCGATGAACCGGGCCAGCTGCGGGTTCAGCGGAATCTTGTGAGCGCGCGGCGCACGGTCGGCCATGGGCGATCGCCGGCTTCAGTCTATCGATGCGCTCATTTCGGTCAATACTGAAATGAATGTATTCGCGGGCCTGCCCGGTCCCGGTGCCCGGCCCGCCGCGCGCGCAGGATGGGGACGGGATGGCCTAGGGGGTCCGCCGGCGTTTACCGTACGGAAGCGTCCGCGCCGTGGAGAGCGTGGGCCCCGCGCAGAGAGGGTGAACGATGCGCACTTCTGAGATGGACGTGCTCGAGATCATCCGCACGCGCCGCAGCGTCGGCCAGTTCAAGCCCGACCCCGTGCCCGCGGAGGTGATCCGGGAACTCCTCGACACGACGGTCTTCGCCCCGAACCACCGCCTTACCGAGCCGTGGGCATTCTACGTGCTGGGGCCGGAGAGCAAGCGCCGGTTCGCGGAGATCCGGCGGAATGCGCGCCGCGATGCCCTGCCCGATCCGCACGCTCCCGAGGCGCAGCCCGCCCTCCAGAAGCTCTACGACACCACCCTGCAGACCCCGGTGATCATCGTGTTCACCGCGGCCGGGCATCCGGATCCGGAGGTCAAGGAAGAGAACGAATGGGCGACGTTCGGGGCCGCCTACGCGTTCATGCTGGGCGCGTGGGCGAAGGGCATCGGGACCTACTTCCGCACGGGGCGCGGCGTGTTGGGCTCGCCGGAGCTGCGGGCGTTGCTGGCGCTTCCGCCCGACCGGCGCATCATCGGCGTCGTGTACGCCGGGTACCCCGAGACCGTCCCGCAGAAGAAGCGGACGCCCGCCGCCGAGAAGACCGTCTGGCTGCCCTGATCCTCCGTCCCGTGAACTGGTGACGCGCCTTCCTGCTCCACAGGATTGCGGGGCTTTGCGCCGGTTCCTCCGGCTCTTATTACTGCATCAAGCGGTCGGCTGGAGAGAGCGCTGTGGCGGCATCACCGGACGAGCAGGCATTCCTGGCGCGTGTCCGCCACTACGTGCCCCTGGCGGAGGCGCGCGGCGTGCCCGGTGCGGTCCTGGTCGCGCAGGCGGTGCTGGAGAGCAACTGGGGGCGCTCGGGGCTGGCCCGGGCGGCGTCGGCGCTCTACGGGATCAAGGCGACGCCCGCATGGTCCGGGCCGGTGTACTGCGGGACGACGCGCGAGTGGATCCCCGGCACGGGGTGGCAGATCGTGCGGGGCACCAACCGGGTCTATCCGTCGCTCCGCGCGGCGCGCGAGGCCGGCTGCCCGCCCGGCGCGCTGTTCCGCGCCTATGCCACCACCGCGGCGAACGTCCGGGACTACCTGCAGTTCTTCCATGACAACCCGCGGTACCGTCCTGCCCTGCGGGCCTACGCGCGCTCCGGGGATCCCCGCCGCTTCGCCTATGACATCGCCGCCGCCGGCTACGCCACGGCGCCCGGGTACGGCCGGCGCCTGGTGACGCTGATGGAGCGCTACGTGCCCGAGCTGCTCCCCGCGCCCCGGCCCCCATCCGCGGAGGGCGCAGTCGGAGGCGGAGAGCCGCCGGAGGACGGTGGGGAGGAGCGTGGAGGGATGAAGATCTCAGGCGCCATGATCGAGGCCCTGGTGAAGCTCCTGCAGGGGATCGGGCTGCTGGGCAAAGCGGAGGAGGAGGTCGAGTTCCGCCGGGCCGTGGCCGACCTCGAGAAGACGAAGGCCCAGGTCTGGGTGGACTTCGTGCGCGCGACGAGCCCGGATCCCACCCGCGTGTATGTCTGGGCGAACACCATCATCGCCCTCGTCCGCCCCACGATCTCCACGATGGTGGTCGGCGCGATGATCCTCGTCCCTCAGCGCATCCTGGAGCTCGTGCGCACGTTCGGGGAAGCGGGCCCCGCGGGCTGGATCGTGATGGCGCCGGTGCTCTGGTGGTTCTTCGGCCGCGACGTGGGCAAGGTACTCGCCCTGCGCTACGGCGGTCTCATCCCCGTGGGCAGCGGCGCCGCGGATCCGCGCGAGCCCGCGCCTCGCCCGGGGCGGCGGGACGAAGACACGCCCTGGCCGCCGCTGGAGCGCTTGGAGGAGGTGGACGGACAACTCGGAAGTGTAGAGCGGGTCCTGCCCCATGAGTGACGCCATGCCCGACGCCGGCCGCGTGATCGGCCTCCACGTGCTGCGCAGCCACGGCGAACGCCCGCAGTCTCGTCCCGAGGTGCGCGCGCTCGTCGGCCAGGGGCTGGACGGCGATCTCCACGGCAAGGGCCGCGCGGCGGGGACCGGCCGCCAGGTCCTGGTCATGGACCGCGGGACGCTCGCCGCGTCGGGACTGCAGCCGGGAGACCTGCGCGAGCAGATCACGGTGGACTATGCGCCGCTGGAAACTCTCCCGGCGGGCACGCGCCTTCGCGTGGGCGGCGCCGTCCTCGAGGTCACCGGCCCGTGCGAGCCCTGCACCCACATCGGCAAGCTCAACGGCCGGAGTGATGCGGTCGAGTTCAAGAAGTCGCTCGAGGGCCGGCGCGGCCAGCTGGCCAGCGTGATCGCTGTGGACGGCGAGGGGATGATCCGCGTGGGCGACCCGGTGCGCCGCGAGTGACGGCCTGATGCATCTCCGCGATCGCGATCCGGTGGTCTTCCGCATCCTCGAGGCCGAGCGGCGGCGGCAGCGGGAGGGCGTCGAGCTCATCCCGTCTGAGAACTACGTCTCCGCCGCCGTCCTCGAGGCCATGGGGACGATCTTCACCAACAAGTACTCCGAAGGCTATCCCGGGCGCCGCTATTACGGCGGCAACGAGCACGTGGACGACGTCGAACGGCTGGCGCAGGACCGGGCCAAGGCGCTGTTCGGCGTGCCCCATGCCAACGTCCAGCCCTATTCCGGCAGTCCCGCCAACCTCGCCGTCTATGTGGCCACGTGCCAGGCCGGCGATCCGATCATGGGGCAGAGCCTGCCCGACGGCGGCCATCTCACCCACGGATGGAAGGTAAGCGTCACGGGGCAGTACTACCGCAGCATCCCGTATCACGTCCGCGCCGACGGCTACATCGACTTCGACGAGGTACAGGCCCTGGCGCGCCAGCACCGGCCGCGCCTCATCTGGTGCGGGGCGACCGCCTACGTGCGCGAGTTTCCCTTCCAGCGCATCGCGGAGGTCGCCGACGAGGTCGGCGCGTTCTTCGCCGCCGACATCGCGCACGTGGCCGGCCTGGTCATATCCGGCGTGCACGCCAGCCCGGTGCCCCACGCCCACGTGGTCACGACGACGACGCACAAGACGCTGCGCGGGCCGCGCGGGGCGATGATCCTGGTGACGCCGAAGGGACTCGACCGGGATCCCGACCTCGCCGAGAAGATCGACCGCGCGATCTTTCCCGGCCTGCAGGGGGGGCCGCACGACCACACCACGGCGGCCATCGCGGTGGCGCTGGGCGAGGCGATGCAGCCCGCCTTCAAGGAATACGGCCGCCAGGTGGTCGTCAACGCCAAGGCGCTCGCCGGGGGGCTCATGCGGCGCGGGTTGAAGCTGGTGACCGACGGCACCGACAATCACATGGTCCTGCTCGATCTGACGCCCGGCGGCCCGGGCCGCGGCGTCTTCCTGCAGGAGGCGCTGGACCGGGTGGGCATCACCGTGAACAAGAACACGATCCCCCGCGAGCCGTCCTCGGCGTTCTATCCCTCGGGCATCCGCCTGGGATCGCCCGCGGCCACCACGCGGGGGATGCGCGAGGCGGAGATGGATCGCATCGCGGGCTGGATCACGGACGTCGCGGAGCAGATCGAGGAGTTCCGGCTGCCCGACGAGCGCGAGGCGCGGGCGGCCGAGCTGCGGCGGTTTCGCAAGGCCATTCAGGACAACCCGCGCCTGGCGGCGCTGGCCGAAGAGGTCCGCCAGTTCTGTCTGCGCTTCCCCGTCCCGGGGACCACGTAGCCCCCGATGGCCCTGCGCGGCAAGCGGTTCCTCATCACCTCCGGGCCGACGCGGGCGCCGCTGGACGCGGTGCGCTACATCACCAACAAGGCCACGGGCCGGCTGGGGGCGCTCATCGCTGAGGAGGCGATCCAGCGGGGCGCGCACGTCACCTACGTCTACGGGCGCCCCTCACAGGTGCCCGTGGTCCGGGGACATCCGCACGATGCCCTCACCCTCATCGCCGTCGAGACGATCGACGACCTGGTCGCCGTCTTCCGTCAGGAGCTGCCCCGCCGGTACGCCGCCGTCATCCATCCCATGGCCGTGCTCGACTTCCAGCCCGACGCCGTGCGGGAGGAGAAGACCGGCTCGGCCGTCACGGAGTGGCTGGTCCGACTCGTCCCCACGCCGAAGGTCGTCAGCCTCGTGAAAGAACTGGCCCCGGAGACGTTCCTTGTCGGGTTCAAGCTCGAGGTGGGGAAGCATCCCGAGGACCTGCAGGCCATCGCCTACGACTTCCTCAAGAAGAACCGCGCCGACCTGGTGGTGGCCAACGACCTGCGGGACATCGAAGGCGGCGAGCACCGCGGCTACCTCATCGCGCCAGACGGCGCGGTGGTGCGGACGGTGAGCGGCAAGGAAGCCATTGCCCGCGCCCTCGTCGAGTATCTCGACCAGCACCTGCCGTAGCGGACCGCCATGCCGGACCGCTCGCGCCGCACGCCATCACGCCGCACGGCATCGCCCCGGGCGCCCCGGCCCCGCGCCGTCCTCCAGCACGCCGCCCTGACGGCGCTCCCCGCTGACGTCATCGCCGCGAAGAACCGCCTGCGCGACCGTCTCGTGCCGCCGGTGGCGGGGCAGATTCGGGAGGCGCTCGCGCTGCGCCGGGCCCGCCGCTACGAGCCCGATCCGGGGCTCAACCTCGTCGGGGTGGGGATCGGTGAGAAGGTGACGTCCGGAGCGCGGACCGGGGTGCTGTGCGTCAAGGTCCTCGTCGCCCGGAAGTTCGCCAGGAGCGAGATCGATCGGAGGGACCGCATCCCCGCGTCCGTGGACGGCATTCCCACCGACGTGGAAGCGGTCGGCTATCCCCGGAAGTTCGTCCTCGCCAACCAGCAGCGCCACCGCCCGGTCCCCGGCGGCGTGTCGGGGAGCCCCAGCCTCGACGCCGCTGGCTACCGGTTCGCCGGCACGCTCGGCCTGGCGCTGGTCCCGGCCTCCGGGCGTGGCGCGAGTAGAGGTACGTCCGCGTCGCGGGACCGGGAGACGTGGTATCTACTCAGCAACAACCACGTGCTTGCGGACGAGAACCGCCTGCCGATCGGCGCCCGCATCGTTCAGCCCGCGACGCTGGATGGCGGGACGGAGGTCGACCGGATCGGCACGCTGGCGGAGTTCGTGGCCATCAAGTTCGACAACGCGAGGAACTGGATGGATGCCGCCATCGCGCAGGTCGACGCCCGCGTCGGGGTGAGCGCGACGGTCCTCGGCATCGGACCGATCACCGGGGCGGCCGATCCGAGCCTCAACCTCCTGGTGCGCAAAGCCGGGCGCACCACGGGGCTGACCGAGGGCATCGTGCGCGTGGTCCGGTTCGACGTCTTCGACGTCCAGTACGGGCAGGGCATGGTCCGGGTAGACGACGTGATGGTCATCGAGGGCGCGGCCGCGGCCTTCAGCCGCCCCGGGGATTCGGGCTCGGCGATCGTGGACATGCGCGGCCGGGTGGTGGGGCTGCTGTTTGCCGGCAGCGACGTCGTGACGTTCGCCATCCCCATCCGCCGGATCTTGCGCCGGTTCAAGCTGAAGGTCGGGGCCACGTAGGCGGCGGGCGCCGAATGACCAAGCGCGCATCGGCCAAAGTGCAAAGGGCCAGGCGGTCGCTGGTGAAGGAGCTCTCCGGCAAGCCGGGGTTCGTGGGAGCCGGGATCTCCGTGGCCGCGTCCGGTGACTACGAGATCGTGGTGATGGTCGTGGAGCAGGCCAGCCCGGTCGTGGACGACGTGCCCCCCGAGTGGGAGGGCATCCCGGTCAGGACGCTGGTCGGAGGGTCGCCGCGAAAGTTCTGACGGCGAAGGCGTGGCGAGCCTGAGGGCGCCTCCCGCTGCCGCCCTGAGCGCGTGCCGCACCCCGGGGGTGTGGGGTAGCCCTGCCGGGTCAATCTCACTCGCCTGTCAGCAAGATCCTTCGCGGTCTGGAGGCGCGGCGCTTTCATAACATCAGACCGAGCTGCGCGTAGTATAATCGAAGGCAGCCGAGCGGGCGTAGCTCAGTGGTAGAGCATCGGCTTCCCAAGCCGAGGGTCGTGGGTTCAAGTCCCATCGCCCGCTCCAGCGGGGTGGCGCATCCGTCGCGGGTTTTCTCGGTCAGGACCACGTCGATGCCCATGCCGCCCACCCCCTCGATCGCGCGCATCCGTTTCTTCCCAATGGACTGAAGCAGCGATCCCTTGAGCCGCGTGGGGACGGATGGTACTGTCGTCTGCGGGAGCGGCGCCGGTGGAGCGGGGTGCCTGACTGACGGCCGCGGCATATCCAGCGCATCGCGAGACCGACGTCGTCCTGCGGGACGGCTCGACGGTTCATGTCCGCCCGATCCGCCCCGACGACGGAGCCGGCCTGCTGCGGCTGTTTCGCGGCCTGTCGCCGCCCTCGCTCGGGCTCCGCTTCTTCGCGGGGGTCTCCGATGCGTTTCTCGTCCGGGTCGTGGAGCGGTTCCTCGATGTCGATTACGTTCAGCGCTTCGGCCTGGTCGCCACCACCGGAACCGCCCAGGAGCTGATCGGCCACGCCTGCTACATCGCCGGCGGGGCGGGCCGGGCCGAGGTGGCCTTCACGGTGGCCGACGCCTTCCAGGGACGCGGCCTTGGGACGATCCTCCTCGGCCAGCTCGCCGAGATCGGCGAACGCAACGGCATCGTCGAGTTTGAGGCCGAGGTCCTTCCCGAGAACCACCAGATGATCGACGTCTTCCGGGAGTCCGGGTTTTCCGTCGAGGCGCAGATCCGCCCCGGGGGGATTCACGCCGTCTTCCCCACGTCGCTGTCGGAAGAGGCGCGCGTCCGGTTCGAGCAGCGCGAGCGCATCGCCGCCGTCAACGCCCTGACGGCCTTCTTCTCCCCGCGCGCCGTGGCGGTGATCGGCGCCTCGCGCCGCCGCGGCACCATCGGCGGCGAGCTCTTCCACAACCTGCTGGACTACGGGTTCTCCGGGGAGGTGTACGCCGTCAACCCGGCGGCCGCCGAGGTGGCGGGCCGGCCGGCGTTTCGGAGCGTCACGGACATCCCCGGCTCCGTCGATCTCGCCGTGATCGTGGTCCCGGCCGCCGCCGTCCCGGACGTGGCGGCGCAGTGCGCGGCCAAGGGCGTGCGGGCCCTCGTCGTGATCTCCTCGGGATTCGCCGAGGTGGGCGAGGCGGGCCGGGAGCTGCAGGCGCGGCTGGTCGAGATCTGCCGGAGCGGTGGGGTGCGGCTGATCGGGCCCAACTGCATGGGCATCGCCAGCACCGACCCGTCCGTGCGGCTCAACGCGACCTTCGCGCCGGTCGCGCCGCCGGAGGGGCGCATCGGCTTCATGTCGCAGAGCGGGGCGCTCGGCCTGGCCATCATGGACTACGCGGCCACGCGGAGACTGGGCATCTCCTCGTTCGCCTCGGTCGGCAACAAGGCCGACATCTCGGGCAACGACCTCCTGCAGTACTGGGAGGAGGACCCGCGCACCGACGTCATCCTCTTGTATCTGGAGTCGTTCGGCAACCCGCGGAAGTTCTCGCGCATCGCGCGGCGGATCGGGCGCCGCAAACCCGTCGTCGTGGTGAAGAGCGGGCGGTCGCCGGCCGGGGTTCGGGCCACCTCGTCGCATACCGGAGCGCTGCTGGCGGCCTCCGACGTGACGGTGGCCGCGCTCTTCCGCCAGGCCGGCGTGATCCGGACCGACACCCTGGAGCAGCTGTTCGACGTGGCCGGCCTCCTCGTGCACCAGCCCGTGCCGGCGGGCCGCCGCGTGGGCATCGTGACGAACTCGGGTGGGCCGGCGATCCTGTGCGCCGATACCGCGGAAGCCGAAGGGCTGGAGGTCCCGATCCTCTCTGAGGAGACGCAGGCCGCCCTGCGGGCCCTGCTGCCCGCCGAGGCCAGCGTGGCGAATCCCGTGGACATGATCGCGTCGGCCACCCCCGAGCACTACGGCCGCGCGATCCGGCTGGTCGCGGCCGATCCCGGGATCGATGCCGTGGTCGTCATCTTCATCCCGCCGATGGTGACCCGTGCGGAGGATGCGGCGCGCGCGATTGCCGCCGCCGCGCGGGAGATCCCGAAGGAGAAACCGCTGGTCACCGTGTTCATGTCGTCGCGGGGCGTTCCCGAGGCGCTGTGGGCCTCGGAGGTGAGGATCCCGTCGTTCGCGTTCCCGGAGGACGCGGCCATCGCCCTCGCCCGCGCCGCGCGGTACGGGGAGTGGCGCGGGCAGCCGCCGTCGACGGTGCCGGCGTTCGCCGGGCTGGAGAAGGTGCGCGCCGCCGCTATCGTGGCCGCGGCGCTCCGGCGGGGCGGTGGATGGCTGGAGCCTGACGATCTGTCCGCGCTGCTCGCCTGTTACGGCATCCCTGTCCTGGAGCAGTCCACGGTGAAGACCCCCGAGGAGGCGGCGGCCGCGGCAGCCCGGGTGGGGGCGCCGGTGGCGTTGAAGGCGGTGGCTCCCGGCGTGGTCCACAAGACCGAGGCCGGCGGCGTGCGGCTCAACCTCGACGGCCCCGACCGGGTGCGCGAGGCGGCCGAGCAGATGCGTGCCCGCTTCTCCGCATCCGGCCATCCGCTGACCGGGTTCATCGTCCAGCGCATGGCCGCCCCAGGTGTGGAGATGATCGTGGGCGTGGCGCATGACCCGCAGTTCGGCCCGGTGCTGGCCTGCGGCGCCGGCGGCGTGACCGTCGAGCTGCTCAAGGACATCGCGGTCCGGCTCACGCCGCTCACCGAGCGCGATGCGGCGGAGATGGTGCGGGAGCTGAAGACGTTTCCGCTGCTGACGGGCTACCGGGGCGCGCCGCCGTCCGACGTGGCGGCGCTGGAAGAGATCATCCTCCGGGTGAGCACCATGGTCGAAGACCTGCCCCAGATCGCGGAGCTGGACATGAACCCGGTGGCCGTGCACCGGCGGGGGATCTCCGTGCTCGATGCCCGCCTGCGGGTGGCGCAGGCCGACGCACCCGTGCCGCTGGGAGGACGGGCGGACCCGCGGCGTACGTGACAGCACCCGCCGGAGTGCGGGGTCTCCGGAGTGCGGGGGCTCCGGGCGGGTCTCCGGAGTGCGGGGGCTCCGGAGTGCGGGGCTCAGGCGTCCGCGGGCGAACCGCCGATCTGCGGCTTGATCTGGTCCACGTCCATGGCGGCGCCTTCCGCCGTCAGCGCCTGGAAGGTCTCGTCCCCCAGCGCCTCGCGGAGGCGGGCGGCGCAGGCGTCCACACCGGCGGCTTCCTGCGGGGTCCGCGGCGCGCCGATCTCAGCGCGCAGCCGCTCCGCGTGGCCGAGCACACGGGCCGCGCGCTCGGTGCGTCCCGTGCCCTCCAGCACGCCGGCCAGGCCTTCCAGGCTCTTGATGATCCCCAGGCGGTCGCCCTGGTCGCGGTGCAGCGCGAAGCTCTCCGTGTACCAGGCGTGCGCGTCGGCGTACTCCCGGCGCGCCGCGGCGATGCCGGCCAGCAGGCGCAGCGCATAGCCGATCGCCCACCGGTCGCCGAGCTCGCGGAACAGCGCCAGGCTCTCCTCCGCCGCGCGCTGCGCGCGCTCGAGCTCGCCCAGATACTGCAGCGCCTCGCCGATGAGGCGCAGCGAAGTGGCGGTGCCGCGCCGGTCGCTGAGCTCGCGGAACAGCGACACGCTCTCCTCGGCGAAGGTCAGCGCGCGCCGCGGATCTCCCTCGCGGAGGATGATCCGGCCCATCGTCCCCTTCACGGAGGCGATGCCGATCCGCGACCCCAGCGCGCGGTACATCTCCAGGCTCTCGTTGATGATCTCCTCGGCCTCCTTGTGGTTCCCCTGATACTCCTCCACCAGACCGAGCACGGACAGCGCGTCGGCGACCCCGCGCTGGTTTCCCGCCTCCCGGAAGACGGCGAGGCTCTCCGCCAGCACCGCGGCCGCGCGGTCGTAGTCGCCCTGGCGCCACTGCAGGAACCCCAGCTGCACCAGCGAGTAGCCAATCCCGGTCCGGTCGCCGAGCTCGCGGGCCTGGGCCAGGCTGGCCGCCTGGATGGAGACGGCCAGGTCGTAATCTCCCTGCAGGCGGGCGGCGTAGCCGCTGCCCCGCTGGCTGTGGGCTACGCCCCAGGCGTCTCCGACCTCGCGGAAGATAGCGACGCTCTCCTCGTAGAGCTCCATCGCCCGCTCGTACTCTCCGCGGTTCAGCGACTCGTCGCCGAGGACCGACAGCGCGAGGGCCTGGCCCCAGCGGTCTCCGGCCGTCCGGAATCCGGCCAGGGCCTGTTCAGCCAGGAGCCCGGCGCGCGTAAAGTCGCCCTCGCCCAGCGCCGCGGTGGCCAGCACCAGCCGGCCGGAGGCCGCCCCGCGCTGGTCGCCAAAGGTCCGGGCCAGGGCGATCGTCTCGGCGGCCAGTTCCCCGGCGCGGCGGTAGTTGCCGGTGGCGTTGGTCAGCACCGCCGCACCGTTGAGCGCCTCCAGGCGCGCCGGGGTCGGCGCGGGCGCGATCCGCAGCGTCTGCTCCGTCAGGTCGGCGCCGATGCTGAGGTAGCCGCGCAGGTACGACCAGCGCCATAAGGCGGCGGTCAGCGCGAGGGCTTGCTCCGGAGCGCTCTCCATCGCCCACGCCAGCGCCGCCCGGAAGTTGTCGCGCTCGCCATCCAGCCGGTCCAGCCAGGTCTTCTGCTGCGGACCCTGGAGGTACCGTGAGGCCGTCTCGGCGAGCGCAGCGAACCACGTCAGGTGGCGGTCGCGTACAGCGGACAGCTCGTCCGCGGCCGCCAGCTTCTCCCACCCATATTGCCGGACGGTCTCCAGCATGCGGTACCGGGGCGCGGTGCCGCTCTCCACCTCCACCAGCGATTTGTCCACGAGGCGCGTGAGGAGGTCGAGGATGGCCTCCCCGCCGACGCCCGCGGTGCCGTCGTCCCCGCAGATGGATTCCGCCGCCTCCAGTGTCCAGCCGCCGGCGAAGACGGCGAGCCGGCGCAGCAGCGCGCGCTCGGGTTCAGTAAGCAGGTCGTAGCTCCAGTCCATCGCCGCCCGCAGCGTCTGCTGGTGGGGCAGCGCCGTCCGGCTCGCGCCGGCGAGCAGGCGGAACCGGTCGTCCAGCCGCTCGGCGATCTGGGCGACGGAGAGGACGCGCACGCGCGCCGCCGCGAGCTCGATGGCCAGCGGGATCCCGTCGAGGCGCACGCAGATGCGGGCCACGGTGGCGGCCGTGGCGGGCGTGAGCTCGAACTCCGGCGCCACCGCCCTGGCGCGCTCCACGAACAATCGCACGGCTTCGGTCTTCGAGAGCGCGGCGATGTCGGGACGCCGGCCGGCCGCCGGGAGCGCGAGCGGCGGAATCCGCCAGACGCGCTCGCCGGGGATCCCCAACGGCTCCCGGCTGGTGCAGAGGATGCGCACGCGCGGCGCGGCGGCGATCACCGCCTCGACGAACTCCACCACCCCGGCGATGAGGTGCTCGCAGTTGTCCATCACCAGCAGCAGCTCGCGGCCGGCGAGATACTCCATGAGGCTGTCGCGCAGCGTCAGCCCCGGGTACTCCCGGATGCCCAGCGCGGCGGCGACGGCCTGGGGGATCTGCTTCGGATCGCTGACGGGCGCCAGCTCCACCACCCAGGCGCCGTGGAGGCATTGCGCCAGCAGGTCGGCGGCCACCTGCAGGGCCAGGCGGGTCTTGCCCGCCCCCCCGATGCCCACGATCGTGAAGAGGGTGCTCTCCACCACCGCCCGCTTCACCTCGCGGATCTCCCGCTCCCGGCCGATGAAGCTGGTGAGCTTGCGGGGGAGGTTGTTCGGGAGCGTGTCCAGCGACTGCAGCGGCGGGAAGACGGCGGACAGGTCGGGATGCAGCACCTGGTAGATGTGCTCCCAGGCCTGCAGGTCTTTCAGCCGGTGCAATCCCAGGTCGCGCAGCGTCACGCCGTCCGGGAGATCGCCGCCCGCGCGCGCATGGGTGGCGTCGGAGAGGATGATCTGCCCGCCGTGTCCGGCCGACGAGATACGCGCCGCGCGATGCACGTCCAGCCCGACGTACTGGTCGTGCACGAGCGCGGGCGTGCCGGTATGCATCCCGATGCGGATGCGCAGCGGCGTGCGCTCCGGCCAGGGGTGGCTGAGGATGGTGCGCTGGACCTCCACGGCGAAGGCGACGGCGTCGCGCGCGCCGGCGAAGGCCAGGAAGAAGCTGTCGCCCGCGGTGCCGACCTCATGTCCGTGATGGCGGGCGAGCGCGGCGCGCACGAGATCCTGATGCTCCATGAGCACGCCTTCGTACTGGTCCCCGAGCACCTGCAAGATCCGCGTGGACTTCTCGATGTCGGTGAAGACCAGGGTCACCGTCCCCGACGGCAGGGCGGCGGGGGCGATCATGGGGCGTCCTGATAGATGCAGATCGTCCGGACCTGCTGCGCGGCGAGGCGGCTGCGCAGGAGCTCCTCATGCACGGGATCGAGCGACGTGGCGGAAGGATCGACCTTGATGCCCATGGATGCCAGCGTCTGCTTCTTCTGCTCCAACGTCATCTGCGGGGCGCCTTCCCTGCGGCACACCTCGACCTGCCGGCGGCCGGTGATGCGGTTGACGCGCTCCGCGCCCTCCCGGAGATAGGACCACTGCGCGCTCCAGACGGCATAGGCCAGGGCGGCGACGGCAAGCAGCGTGAAGAGCAGGCGCATGTGCAGTTCGCCTCAGCCGGCCCGGGTGCCTGTCGGCCTGCCGGTCATCCCGCGCGGGCGGCGGCCGCGCTCTTCAGCACCAGCGCCGCGGACGTTCCCTTCCCGGGTTGGCTGTCCACACGCACGGTGCCTCCATGAGCGTCCGCGATGCGGAAGGCGATGGCCAGCCCGAGCCCCGCGCCTCCCGCGTCGCGAGAGCGGGCTTTGTCCACCCGGTAGAACCGCTCGCCCAGGTGGGGCAGGTGCACCGCGGGGATGCCGATGCCGGTGTCCTGGACCACCAGCTCCGCCCGCCCGTCGGTTACGGCGGTGCGGACCGCGACGCTGCCGCCCGCCGGCGTGTACTTGATGGCGTTGTCCAGCAGGATGAGCGCGACCTGCTCGAGCGCTTCCGGATCACCGAGGACGATGACCTTTCCCGCCGCCGCCTCCGAGACGGCGAGACGCTTCTCCGCGGCCTGCGGGCGCAGGCGCCGGAGGGCGCTGGCGGCGACCGCCGAGAGGTCCACGACGTCGGAGTCGAGGTGGAACCGGTGAGCGTCGAGCCGGGCCAGGGTGAGCAGGCTCGAGGTCAGCCGGTCCACGTGCGCGGTCTCCGTGACGATGTCGTCCACGAGGGCGGCGTCCCGCGGCTCGAGCCGCCCGCGCTGGCGGAGCAAGACCTCGGCGTTGGCCCGGATCAGCGTCAGCGGGGTGCGCAGCTCGTGCGAGGCGTCGGCGATGAACTCCTGCTGCCGGGCGAACGCGAGCCGCGCGGGCTGCAACGCCCGCTGGGTGAGCAACAATCCGCCGAGGGCGGCCACGAGCACGGAGAGCGCGGCCGTGAGCAGCAGGAGGTTGCGCAGCAGCGCGAGTGACTGCATCTGTTCGACGATGGGGCGGCCCACCATCACGACGCCGAGCGCGCCGGAGCCCATCGCCGGCGTGACGATCCGGGCGAACCGGTAGACCGGGCCGAGGTCCTGGACCTCCACCCGGTCTTCGGCTTCGCCGTCACGCAGCGCCGCGGGCACGAGCGTGGCGGTCAGGAAGGCGTCCGGCGGCCGGCCGACGTCGGCGCCCGGGATGATGGTTGCGTGGATGAGGTCGCCCTCGACGGTCAGGCAGGCAAGGTAGATCGGCACCCGGATCCGCGGCCGGGGGACGGCCGGTGGGGAGACGGGCGCGGCGAACGACGGCGGCGCCTGACACGGGGTGGCCGGATCGAGCTGCCAGTCGCGGGCCACGAACTCCGCCTGGCCGCGCGCCAGGCCCACCACGGGACGGGTGAACAGCTCGCGGTGCGCGCCGTAGTACAGCAGCCCGCCCATGACGGCGAGCGCGATAACGAGCACGCCCGTATACCACAGCGTCAGGTTGCGGCGGGCGCGCTGGAGGAACGCCGCTTCAGGCATCGGGGCCGCCATGCGCACCGGCTACGCCTCGGCGATCTTGTACCCGACGCCGCGCACCGTCTTGATCAGGGGACGGCGGGCGCCGCGGTCGATCTTGTCGCGCAGATAGTGGATGTAGATGTCCACGACGTTGCTGACGGCGTCGAGGTCGTACCGCCACACGTGGTCGATGATCTGGGTGCGGGAGAGGGCCATCCCGGGATTCCGCATGAGGTATTCGAGGAGCGCAAACTCCTTCGGCGTGAGCTCGATCACCCGGCCGTCGCGGCGCACCTCGCGCCGCAGCAGATCCATGGTCAGCCCGTCGACGGTCAACTGCGTCCCGATGTCGAACGCGCGGTCGCGCCGCCGCAGCAGGGCGTTCACCCGGGCCAGCAGCTCGGCCATGGCAAACGGCTTGACCAGGTAGTCGTCGGCGCCCGCGTTCAGCCCGCCCACGCGATCCTCCACCGAGCCGCGGGCGGTGAGCATGAGCACCGGCACCTCGATGTCTTCCGCGCGCAGCGACCGGCAGACGTCCACGCCGTCCCGGTCCGGGAGCATCAGGTCCAGGATGATCAGGTCGTAGCCCCCGCTGAGGGCCAGGTCGAGGCCGCGCCCGCCCGCATGGGCGATGTCCACCGCGTGCCGCTCTTCGGCCAGCACACGCTGCAGCAGCCGCGCCAGCCGCTGGTCGTCTTCCACGACCAGGATGTGCATCCGCGCCTCACCTCACGTCTTATCACATCCCATTTAGATTGTAGGAGATTGGAGAGAGATTGGAATCGAGCGGGAGGGGGCTCAGCCCAACGGGGCGTATCCGGCGCGAAGGATCACGGCGGCCACGAGCAGGAGCAGGGCGGCCCCGGCGGCGATCGCCGAGGCATCGGTGGGGGAGCGGGTCCATCCGATCATGCGGGCCAGGTCCCGGTAGACCTCCCGCAGCCGGCCCGCTTCCTCGGCCCGGAAGTTAGTCTACCATGAATCCCAGCCTGGAGTGGATTGGAAAATCCCAATCTTGGCTCAATGTTTCTCCCATGCTCCGGCCATAGTCTGGCCCCAGGCCAGTTCACGTATCAGAGGGCGCGGGCGCCTGAGACCACACTGGAGGACCGTACCATGAACCGTTCGACCGCCGGCATCATCGTCATCGGGCTCGCCGCCGCCGCGCTCCTGCTCGCCTTTCGCCTCATCGGGGGGACCGAGGTCAGATCGAGCGAGACCGCTCCGTCTGCTCCTGTTCCCGCCGGGCAGCCGCCGGCCGCCACGCAGGCATCCCCCGGCGGCGGGACGGGCGTGGTCCGGTTCGTCATCGTCCCCCAGGACTCCAGGGTCATCTACCGCGTGAACGAGACGTTCTTCCGCGAGGGAAACCGGCTGAATACCGCCGTGGGCATCACGCAGGTGATCCGCGGGGAGATCCGGATCGACCGCGCCGATCCCCGCCGGTCCTCGATCGGGCCGATCACCATCGACATCAGCAAGTTCCAGTCGGACAGCGCGCGCCGTGACAATGCCATCCGCGAGCGGTGGCTGGAGTCGGCGCGCTTTCCCACCGCCGAGTTCACGACGACGGCCATCCGTGGGCTGCCGGCCGCCTACCGCGAGGGACAGGAGTCCCGGCTGCAGATCAGCGGGAACCTGAAGGTCCGCGACAAGGTGCGGCCGGTGACCTTCGAGGCGACCGTGAAGACCGCCGGGGACACGCTCACGGGCACGGCCGTGACCACCATCAAGATGACCGACTTTGGATTCGAGCCGCCGTCGATCCTGGGGATCCTCCGCGCGGAGAACGACGTCGCGATCGAGTTTGCGATCGTGGCCCGCGCTCAGTAGCTGGGCGACGGGGCGAGGCAGCGGAGGCGCATGTGGCGATGAAGACGGCGAGGACACATCTGACGGTGGCGCTGAGCATGGTCATGGCTCTGGCCGGGGCGGCGATCCCCGCGGCCGCGCAGGAGGTCCCGGCGATGAGCCTGCAGCAGGCCGTGGCCGCCTCACTGGAGCAGAACCCGCAGATCGCGATCGCCGCCAATGCGGTACGGTCGGCCGATGCGCGCCTGGCCGCCGCCCGCGCCGCGCTGTCCCCAAGCGTGTCGGCGACGGCCGGGGCGAGCACGTCGGGCACCGGCTCAGGCGCCGGCTCTTCCGGCTCGGCCCGCGTCGGCGCGTCCTACACGGTGTATGACGCCGGCGTGCGGGAGGCGCAGATCCGGCAGGCCGAGGCCCAGGCGGAGAGCGCACGGCAGGCGCTGGCCGCCACCCGGGCATCCATCGCTGTGGAGACGGCGGCCGCGTATATGAATCTCGTCACCGCGGAGGCGGTCGTGGCCGTGCGTGAGCAGGCGCTCGAGCAGGCGCGGACGCAGTTGCGGGCCGCGGAGGCCGGCGTGCGCGCCGGGACGGTTCCGCAGGCCGACGTCGTGCGGGCGCAGTCGCAGGTGGCCACCGCGGAGTTCAACCTCATCGACGCCCGGGGCACCGTGGAGGGGCGGCGGTCCACGCTGCTCGTGCTGTTGAACCGTCCCGCGGGGGCAGCGATCCGCGTGGCGCAGCCGGGACCCGTTCCGGCAATGGAGATTACCGCCGCGCAGGCCGCCGACGCCGCGCTGCGGCGACCCGAGGTGAGGCAGGCCGAGGCCGACCTTCGCGCCGCGGAAGCGGGCCTGCGGGCCACCGAAGCCGCCGGCGGCGTGTCGGTGAGCGTGGACGCCGGGTACGGCATGAGCATCGCCTCGTCGGGCAACGGCGGGAGCTGGTCAACCGGGGTCTCGGCGTCGGTGCCGCTCTTCGACGGGGGACGCCAGGCGGCGCAGGTCGCGGCGGCCCGCACATCCGTGGAGAGCGCCACGGTGCAGCTCGCCCAGACCCGGCTCCAGATGCAGCATCAGGCGCAGCAGGCGCTGACGCAGTTTGCGATCTCGCTCGCCCGGGCCACGGCGGCCGAGCGGGCCGCCGCGGCGGCGCGGGAAGCGTTTCGGGCGGCGGAGGGACGGTACGCAGCAGGGGTAGGGACGGTGGTCGAGGTCGAGACGGCGCGCACGGAGCTCGTGTCTGCCGAAGTCGCCCTCAGGCAGGCGCAGTCCGACCAGTGGACGACCCTGGTCGCCCTCCGGCGCGCCCTCGGCCTCCCGATCGTTCCATGAGGAGGGGCAGGAACATGAAGCGCGGGATCATCATCGGTCTCGTCGTCGTGGCGCTCGCCGCGGGGGTCGTGGCCGTCCGCCAGTTCCGGGGCAACGGGGCGGAGGAGCGCGCGGCGTGGCGCACGGCCGCCGTCACCCGGAAGGATCTCGTCGTCAGCGTGACCGGATCGGGCTCGATCAGCCCGGCTTCGCAGGTCGAGGTGAAGTCCCGCGCGACCGGCACCGTCACCGCCGTCTACGTCAGCGAAGGCGACCGCGTGGCGAAGGGGCAGGTGCTCGTGCGCCTAAGCGATCCGGATGCGGAGGCCGCGGTAGCGCAGGCCCAGGCTTCGCTGCAGAGCGCGCAGGCCCGGCTGGCGCAGGCCGAGGCGGAGCGCCGCACGCAGCAGGTTCAGACGGCGCGCTCGATCCAGCAGGCCGAGGCTTCGCTCGCCGGCGCCCGGGCGCGGCTGCGGAGCATGGAAGCCGGGTCGCGGCCCGAGGAGATCGCCCAGGCCGAGGCCACCGTGCGCAGCGCGGCCAGCGACCGCGACCTGGCCAGAGCCAACCATGCCCGGAACGAGCAGCTGTTCCAGCAGGGATTCATCGCGCGGCAGGCGCTCGATCAGACCGCCGCGCAGCTGCGCGCCGCGGAGGAGCAGTACCGCATCGCGCAGGAGCGGCTGCGCCTGGCCAGATCCGGCGCGACCGCGTCGGAGCTCGATGAAGCGCGGGCGTCGGTGGCGCAGGCCGAGGCGGCGCTGGCGCAGGCCCGTGCGGCCCGGCTGAATGACCAGGTGCGCGCGCAGGACATCGTCTCCGCGCGCGCCTCCGTCGTCCAGGCAACGGTGACCCTTTCGAACGCCCGCACGCGCCTGGCCGAGACGGAGATCCGCGCGCCGGTCGCGGGGCTGGTGTCCGACCGGGCGGTCGAGGTCGGCCAGACCGTGATCGGCGGCTCCAGCACCAGCGGCACGCCGGTGATCACGCTGGCCGTGGTCGAGCCCCTGCTCGCCAAGGTCATGGTGGACGAAGCCGACATCGCCTCGGTCCGGTCCGGCCTCGAGGCCGAGATCACCGCGGATGCGCTTCCGGGGCAGAAGTTCGCGGCGCGGGTGCAGGCCGTCTCGCCCAACTCGCAGATTCAGAGCAACGTCGTTCAGTACGAGGTCATCCTGCGCCTGGCGGGGCCGACCGAGGGGCTCCGGCTGGGCATGACGGTGGACGCCGAGCTCATCCTTCTCAGGCGCCCCGGCGTCCTGACCGTCCCGCGCGAGGCCGTGCGGGGCGAGGGGAGCAAGATGGTGCTCATCGTGCAGGACGGTGAGCTGACCCCGGTCCCCGTGCAGGTCGGCGGATCGGACGGACGCACCGTCGAGATCACGTCCGGACTGACGGAGGGGCAGACGGTCTACCTCGGAGAATCCCCCGCGTCTCCCACCGGGACGACTCCGGGGAGCACGCAGACCAACCCGTTCATGCCGTCGCCCCCCGGGGTCAGGCGGAGGTAGGCGTCCCCATGCTCCTCGAGCTGACGGATCTCACCAAGACCTATCAGATGGGCGACTACGAGGTGCAGGCGCTCCGCGGCGTCGATCTGCAGATCGCCGCCGGCGAGTTCGTGGCCATCATGGGGCCGTCGGGCTCGGGCAAGTCCACGTGCATGAACATCCTCGGCCTGCTCGACCGGCCGACTTCCGGCCGCTACCTGTTCGAGGGCACCGACGTCTCAGGGCTGTCCGACGTCGAGCTGGCCCGGCTGCGCAACCGGCGGCTGGGCTTCGTGTTTCAGTCGTTCAACCTGCTCGCCCGCACCTCCGCCCTGGAGAACGTCGAGCTGCCGCTGGTCTACGCCGGGGCGCGGGACCGTCACCGCCGGGCCCGCGCGGCGCTGGAGGCGGTGGGCCTGGGCGACCGCGCTCATCACCTGCCCAACCAGCTCTCCGGCGGGCAGCAGCAGCGCGTGGCCATCGCCCGCGCCATAGTCACGCAGCCGTCGGTGATCCTGGCCGACGAGCCGACCGGCAACCTGGACACCACGACCAGCGCCGAGATCATGGAGATCTTCGCGCGTCTGAACCGGGAGGGCATCACGGTGATCTTGATCACCCATGAGGAAGAGATCGCCGCCCATGCCCGGCGCATCATCCACTTCCGCGACGGGCGCATCGAGCACGACAAGACCCACCACGAGCTGGGGGGGCGCCAGCGCGCCAGGCCCGCCGCCACCGGACCCGCCGCCGCCGGACCTGCCGCCCCCGAGTCTCCCGCCCACGAGCAGCTCGCCCCGGGGCAAGTCAGACCAGCCCGCGGGGGTCACGAACAGCCCGCCCCGGGGCAAGTCAGGCCAGCCCGCGCGGGTCACGAACAGCCTGCCGGGCTGGTGGTCCCCACGCCCGCAGGGCCCGAGGAGCGCCCGTGAGCCCGCGGGACACGCTGCGGGTGGCGCTGCGGGCGCTGGTGGCCAATCCGCTCCGCGCGGTGCTCACGACCCTGGGGATCATCATCGGGGTCGCGGCGGTCATCGCCACGGTGAGCATCGGGACCGGGGCCGCGGTGAGCATCCAGCGGCAGATCACGTCGCTGGGCACGAACCTGCTCACGGTGTTTCCCGGCCGCCAGCAGACGCCGTTTGGGATCAGCGCGGGCGTGGGCAGCATCCAGTCCCTGAAGAGCGAGAACGCGGAGGCCATCGCCGCCCTCCCGGGGGTCGAAGCCGTCACGGCGGAGCTGTCCCGCTCCGCCCAGATCGTCGCCGGGACCCAGAACGACAACGTGCGCGTCCAGGGCGTCATGCCGTCGTTTCCCGCGGTGCGCAACTGGCCGGCCACACAGGGCAGCTTCTTCACCGACGAGGACATGCGCTCGCGGGCCCGCGTAGCGGTGATCGGCGCGACCGTGGCCAAGACGTTCTTCCCTGAGACCGATCCGGTCGGGCAGACGGTGCGGATCAACCGCGTCCCGTTCACCGTGGTCGGCGTCATGCAGACCAAGGGCGCCGGGCCCGGACCCGCGGGCGATCAGGATAACGCCGTCTTCGTGCCGCTGACCACCGCGCAGCGGCGGCTGTTCGGCACCACGTCCGTGGGCACGATCTCGATCAAGGTCCGGGAGGCCGACCAGATGTCCGCCGTGATGGAGGAGGTCCGGGGGCTGCTGCGCGAGGCGCACGACCTGCGGGACGCCGCCGCCGACGACTTCACGATCCGCAACCAGGCGGATTTGGTGCAGACATTCCAGAGCACGATGCGTACGATCACGATGCTGCTATCCGGCGTGGCCGGCATCTCGCTGCTGGTGGGCGGGATCGGGATCATGAACATCATGCTCGTCTCGGTCACGGAGCGCATCCGGGAGATCGGCATCCGCAAGGCCGTGGGCGGGACGCGGCGCGACATCCTCCTCCAGTTCCTGGTAGAAGCCGTGATGCTCAGCTCGGTGGGGGGCGCCCTGGGCATCGCCGTCGGCGCCCTCGCCGCCCGGTCGATCTCGGCCGTGGCGGGGTGGTCCACCATCGTCACGATCCAGTCCGTGCTGCTGGCCTCGGGGGTCGCGGCCAGTGTCGGGATCTTCTTCGGCTTGTATCCGGCGCAGCGCGCGGCCTCCCTCGACCCCATCACCGCGCTGCGTCACGAGTGAGGAGGCGCCTCATGCGGATCCGGCTCCCCGCGCCGGCGATGGTCGTGTTTGCCGCCGCGCTGGCGGCCGTTCTGGCGGCGGGATGCACCCACCGGGCCTCATCGGGCAACCGGCAGGTCGATCCCGCGGTCCGGGCCGCCGCGGCCGTAACGGGGCTCGAGCGGACCGAGTTCCCCGTGACCCAGGAGCAGGCCGCCCGGCTGCTTCCTCTGTTCAGGGCGCTGCGGGGAACACCGGCCGAGGATCGTCCCGCGGTGGCCGCCCTGGTCCGGCAGATCGACGCGGTCCTCACCGACGCGCAGCGAACGGCGCTGCGCCGCCTGCGCGAGCAGCGCCGGCCGGGCGACCCAGGTGGTCCGAATGCGCCCCCGGGCACCAGGCCCCGCGCCTTCGGTCCGGGCGGCCCGCCCGGCGCAGGGCAGCCACCGGCGGAACGGACCGCGGCGTTCCGCGGCCGGATGCTCGACCGGGCGATCGCCGTGCTCGAGGACCGCGCCCAATAGGGAAGTCCCGCGCGACTCTCGAAGCGCAGTGCAGCACACAACACGCCGGGCAGCGACACGCCGGGCAGCACCGCGGGGGTGCGGCATGTCGGTGGAGAGCACGCGGCAGGTCCTGATGCGGTACTTCGAGGCGGCACACGGGGACGTCTCGATGATGGCCCCGGACGTCGTCTTCCGGATCATGGGCACCGGCCAGGAACATCGAGGTCCGGACGGCGTGGCGCAGATGCTCGACTACTTCTATCACGTCGCGTTTGACGCCAAGGCCGAGACGAAGAAGCTCATCGTGGCCGAGGGCAACGCCGTGTGGGAAGGAGACTTCGTCGGCAAGCACATCGGCGAGTTCATGGGCATCCCGGCCACGAACAAGGACGTGCGCGTCCCGCTGTGCGTCGTCTACGACGTAGCCGGCGAGCGGATCACGGAGGGACGGGTGTACTTCGAGGCTCCGGCGCTGCTGGCGCAGCTCGGCGTGGCCTGATGCCGAGCGACGCCCTTCGAAGGCTCCTATAGAGCGATCCCGATCTGGATCACGAGCCACCCGAAGGCGAGCGCAATGAGCAGCCCGAGGAAGATCATCGTCGCGGCACCTCGCTCATCAGCCCATGCAGGTGACCCTCGGAGTCGCGGAAGAAGGCCATCCACAGGTCGTAGGAGTCCATCTTGGCGATGACGTGCGGCGCGTCCATGAACGTGACACCCCGCTCGCGCAGCGCGGACGCCGCGGCGGCGATGTCGTCCACCTTGAAGTAGAGCACCGACGTGCCGCCGGTCTCCCCCTCCGGGCGGCTCAGCATGAGCCGCACGCCGCCCGCATCGAAGAACGCCAGCCCCGGAGGGGCCTGGAAGAGGAAGGGCAGCCCGAGGCGGTCGCGATAGAACGCCACCGCCCGGTCGAGATCCTGCACCTGTACCGCGATCTGGCCGATCGTGGAGAGCCCGACTCCTTTGCCCGTGGTCACGGCTGCCGCCTCCTGGATCTCCTCCTGCCGCGCCGCAGAGGGGTCATCCGCGGTGGCCCTGTGCGCGGGGAGGTCCCGTGGACGAAGGATGGATACGACGCCCCCGCGGCCAATTCATCCGGGGAGGTGCGGGACACATGGACTTCGTCCGCGTGTACGATGTGCACGCCCGGGCCCGGGAGAAGCTCTTCGACTGGATCCGCCCGCTCAGCCAGGAGCAGTACGCGCAGTCGTTCCCCTTCGGGCTGCACACGCTGCAGACGACCATGGTCGAGCTGGCGGGAACCGAGCTCTGGCTGGCGATGCGCATCCGCGGCGACCGCTTCCCCGAACCCTTCAGCTGGAACGAGTGGCCGATCCGCGAGGCGACCTGTCCGACCTTTCCCGCACTCGAGGCGGCCTGGCGGCAGCTGATGCCAGGTACCCGCGCCACGCTGGCGGCGATCAGCGATCCCGGGCGCGTGGTCGAGACCCGGCTGGTGGGCCGGCACCGGACCGTCGTCTACACCGCGGCCCAGGGCGATCTCGCCGCGCAGTTGCTCCTCCACGAAGTTCACCACCGCGCGCAGGCCATGGCCATGCTCCGGCAGTTCGGCGTGGAGGCGCAGGACGTCGACTACATCAGCTTCGTGCAGCAGATCCGCCGGGAGGAGCGCGAGCCGGGCACGTGATCGTCGATGCGCTGGTCGAGATCCCCAAGGGCAGCCGGAACAAGTACGAGTGGGACGAGGAGCAGGAGCGGATCCGGCTCGACCGCGTCCTGTATTCGCCGCTGCACTATCCCGCCGACTACGGCTTCATCCCGCAGACACTGGCCGAGGACGGCGATCATCTCGACGTCCTCATCGTGACCTACGAGGCTACCTTCCCCGGCTGCCTCGTTCCCGTCCGGCCCGTGGGTGTGCTGGACATGACCGATGAAAAGGGCCGGGACCAGAAGATCCTGGCCGTTCCCGACGGCGATCCGAGGTTCCGCGAAGTGTCCGATATCTCCGACCTGGCCATGCACTTCCTCGCGGAGATCCGCCACTTCTTTGAGGTGTACAAGACCCTGGAAGAGAAGGAGACCGAGATCGTCGGGTGGCAGGGCGCCGCCGCGGCGGACGAGACCATCCGCGACGCGCAGCAGCGCTATCGCGGGCGGGGATCCCGAGGGAGGTAGCGATGCCGAAGAAGCTCCGCATCGAGATCGAATACTGCGCGGAATGAGGGTACGAACCCCACGCCGCCCGTGTGGCGGAAGAGATCCTCGCGGCGCATGCCGAGGACATTTCCGGACTGCTCATCGTGCCCGGATCGGGCGGCATCTTTACGATCGCCGCCGACGGGCGGAAGCTCTACAGTAAGAAGGAGACGGGCCGCTTCCCGCAGCCGGGTGAAGCAGCCCGTCTGGTTTCACAGACCCGTTAGGCGGGCAGGCGCCGGCCTGCCGGCCTGTCCTCCCCTCCTCGGAGTGACCTCAGTGGGAGGCCAGTCGCTTGCTCATCCGGATGGCGGTGCCGCGGCCGCGCCGGTCGGGGTGGATGATCTCCACCCGGTCCATGAGCTTGCTCATGATGAACAAGCCGCGGCCGGTGGTCTCTTCCGGCGCGACGTCCTCGGGAATCGCGGGGATGGCGTCCAGCGTCCGCCCGCCGTCGCGGATCGTGACGTGCATGCCGCCGTCGGCGAACTCGAAGCGCACGACGATCCGCCCCCGGGGATCCCCGCCGTAGGCGTGGACGAAGGCGTTGGTCAACGCTTCCCCCAGCGCCGTCTCCAGTTCGAAAGCGGCCATGCGACTTGCCCCGGCGGCCAGCGCGGCGGTCGAGGCGATCTTCCTGGCGATGCGTAGCGAGCCCGGGTAGGCATCGATGCGCACGTCCATCGACCACCCGAGTGACGCCCCAGGTGATCGACGGCGCGGGAGCGGCACGGTGACCATCTCCATTTCAGAGAGCATTCCTGGTGTGGTTTTCCCCACTTGCGGCCGCATGCCGCCGAGAAGTGCGCACGGAGGCAGACGGCGTCCGGCGGCGAACAGGAAGGGACTATGAGCGGACGACCGTTCCTGCAGATCCCCGGACCGACGAACATCCCGGAGCGCATCCTCCGGGCCATGGACCGGGCGGTCATCGATCATCGCGGCGCGGAGCTTCCTCCGCTGGTCTTCGAGATCGTGGGGGGACTGCGGCGGACGTTCCAGACGCGTGACGCCGCGATCGCGCTCTTCCCCGCCTCAGGCACCGGCGCGACCGAAGCCGCCGTGGTGAACACCCTGAACCCGGGGGACCGGGTCCTGGCCTTCAATCACGGCGCCTTCAGCCACGGATTCGCCGAGGTCGCACGCCGGCACGGCATCGTGGTGGATGAGGTCGAGCTGTCCTGGGACCGCGGCGTGCCGACCGACGTGGTCGCCGACCGCCTCCGCGCCGACGCCGCCCACGCGTACCGGGCCCTGCTCGTCGTGCACAACGAGACCTCCACGGGCGCCACGACGGATCTCGCCGGCATCCGCCGGGCCATGGACGCCGCGGGGCACCCGGCACTGCTCATCGTGGACGCGGTGAGCTCCCTGGCCAGCCTGGAGCTCCGGTTCGACGAGTGGGGGATCGACGTGGCGCTGGCCGGATCGCAGAAGGGCCTGATGCTCCCGCCCGGGTTGGGGATCGTGTGCATCGGGGCGCGGGCGCTGCGCCGGTCCGAGGAGGTGAGCACGCCCCGCTCGTTCTTCGACTGGCGCCCGGTGCTCAAAGAGATGGAGCGGGGCTACTTCCCGTACACGCCGGCCACGCTGCTGCTCTTCGGCCTGCGGGAGGCCCTGCGCCTACTCGAGGAGGAAGGCCTCTCCCAGGTCATCGCGCGCCATCGCCGGCTGGCCGACGCCGTCCGGGCGGCCGTGCGGGCCTGGGGCCTCCCCATCCAGTGCCGCGAGCCTGCCGAGTACTCGCACACGCTCACCGCGGTGGTGGTTCCCGAGGGGACGGACAGCGACGCCGTGCGCCGCGCCGCGGAGGCGCACTTCAACCTCGCGCTGGGCGCGGGATTGGGCCGGCTGGCCGGCAAGGTCTTCCGCATCGGCCACCTCGGGGCGCTGAACGATCTGGAGGTGCTGGCCACAGTGGCCGGGGCCGAGCTCGCCATGACGGTCATCGGCATGTCCGTGCCGCTCGGCGCGGGAGTCGCCGCCGCCCAGGACGTCCTGCTCAAGCGCCACCTCATGCCCGCGCCTCGGTAACGGCGCGGCCGGTACGCTGGAACGGGAAACATCCGCCTGAGCCCCGGCGCCGGCTAGATTTCCCGCAGGAGAATTTCGTAGGTCAGCGGCGCCGTCTGCTTCAGCATGGCGGCGACGGAGCAGTATTTGTCCACCGACAGCGCGACGGCGCGCTCCACCTGCTCACGGGCCAGTCCCTCGCCCCAGACGTGGAAGCGCAGGTGGATCCTGGTGAACACCCGCGGCGGATCGGGAGATCGCTCCGCCTCGGCCTCGATGTGCAGGTCGGCCAGCGGGGCGCGCATCTTCTGCAGGATGGCTACGATGTCGATGCCCGCGCAGGAGCACAACGCCATCAACACGGTCTCCATCGGGCTCGGCCCGGGCGGGACCTCGCCGTCCGCCGGGCGCTCCGACATCACGGCCTGCGCCTGGCTCTCGGCGAGGCCCTTGAACAGCGCTGGGGGACTCCACTCGACGTTGACCTTCATCGCGCCGGACCGTTCCGTGGTGGATATTTCCCCGCCTGGTGGGGTCGGCTAGGCGGGGGCGCGCAGGCGGGCGACCGTCGTGGGCAGGACGAGGCCGAGCCGGTGGTCGGGGAACCGCGCGCGCAGGTCTTCGATCAGCGCGTCGTCGGTTTTCTCCGCGCCGGCGGCCACGATGTCACGGACCGCGTCATGGTAGGCGGCCTGTGCGCCGAGCAGCTCCGGGCCGCCGGGGGCGCCGTGGCCCGGGATGAACACGTCGGCGTCGAGCGACTCGAGCGCCCGCAGGCCGGCCCGCGCCCCGTCGGAGGAGGCGTCCTCATAGTTGTAGTGGTAGCCGGCGAAGACGAGGTCGCCGCATACGGTCACGCGCTCGTCGGGCAGGAAGAGGAAGGCATCGCCCGGCGTGTGCGCGGCGCCCGGATGCCAGACCTCGACCTCGACACCGCCGACGTGCAGGCCCAGCCCCTCGTCGAACGTGATCGCGGGGAGCACCAGGCGCGCGTCGGCGAAGAGATCGGCGATGTCGTCCTGCGCCCGCCGCCGCTCCAGGACGGCGTCGTGCTCGGCGAGCATGCGCTCGCGGCACTCGCGATGCCCGATCAGCACCGCCCCGTCGTCCTCGAACGGCGCGGCGCCCCAGCTGTGGTCGGTGTGATGGTGGGTGAAGACCACGTACCGGACCGGCGCCTCGGTCAGCGCCCGGAGCTTCTGAGCCAGGCGGTGGCCGAACGCCGGGGCGATGAGCGGGTCCACCACGAGGACCGCGTCGTCGCCGATCACCGCGACGGCGTTCGCGCCGAAGGCGGTCCGAATCGAGTCCCCACCGAGTGTCCACACGACGACATTGTCACGGATGCGCGTTTCCTGGAGGTCGGCCATCTCGTGACTCGTATTCTCGTCCGCGCCAGGGGGTCCTGTATCGCTCTAGCGGACGAGCCAGAATGCCGCCCAGCCGAGCACGATGGTAAGGACCATGCTTCTGGTGCGCCAGGCGACGGCGCCGGCGAGGAGCCCCGCCAGCAGATAGGGGTTGGCCGGCGAGAGCCACACCGATCCCGCGGGGCGAACCAGCGCCGGGGCGACGAGCGCGGAGAAGACCGCCGCCGGCACAAAGCGGAGCCCGCGCAGCATACGCGGCGGGACCTCCATGCGCCCGAGCAGCACGATCATGGACAGACGCAGCGCGTAGGTGATCGCGCCCATCCCGGCGAGCAGCAGCCAGAGCCGTCCGCCCGTCACCGGAGGCTGAGCAGGGCCAGGACGCCGAAGGTCAGGATGACCGTCCCCGCCGCCGCGTTCACCCAGCGCAGCGCGGCCGCTCCCATCCGCCCGCGCAGCGCGGCCGCGATGCCCGAGAGGATGAACCACCAGATGGCCGAGCCGGTGAACACCCCGGCGACGAGCAGCGCGGCCGAGCCGTAGTCGCGCGCGGCGGCGATCCCGAGACCGGCGAAGATCGCGGCAAAGGAGATGATGGTCATCGGATTGGTGAGGGTGAGAACGAGCGTGGTGGCGTACGCCCCGGCGAGATCCCGCGCGGCGCCCGTGCGGGGATCGGCCCCGGGTCCGGCTGCACGGATGCCGGGTGCACCGGCGCCCCCGTTGGCCCCGGCGGTGGTCGCCCGCATGGCCCCACGGGCCAGCAGCGTGCGCAGGCCGAGGTAGATGAGGAAGAGTCCTCCGACGAGCCGGAGCCACAGCCGGCCGCCGATGAGCGCGCCCGAGATCGCGGTCAGCCCGAATCCGGCAACCGCGCCGTAGGCGGCGTCCGCCGTGGCCGCGCCGAGCCCCGAGACGAACCCGGCCGCCCGGCCGCCGGCCAGGGTCCGCCGGATGCACAGCACGCCGATCGGGCCCACCGGCGCGGCGATGGAGAACCCGATGAGGAGGCCGCGGGGGAAGAAGGCCCAGTCCATCTACGCGCGCCGCCGTTCCGCGACGAGGCCGGCCGCGATCCCGGCGGCCGCGCCGGCCATGAGGCCGAGGCGCATCGGCAGCGCCGCCGCGGCGACCGAGACGACCGACGCCGCCGCGGCCGCGATCACCAGCGGGCGGTCGGCGAGCATGGGGACGACGATGGCGATGAAGGTCAGCGTGAGCATGAACTCCAGGCTCCACGCGGACGGGATGACGGCGCCGAGGTAGACGCCCGCGGCCGAGCTCGCCAGCCACGACGTCCACAACGTGAGCCCCGCGCCCAGGAAGAACCAGTGCCGGTGCCGGTCCCCGGTGCCTTCGAACGGAGCGGTGAAGCGGCGGATGACCACGGCGTACGCCTCATCGGTCAACAGATACGCCAGCAGCCACCGCCATCCCGGCCGCAGCGGGCGCAGCGCGGGCGCGAGCGAGGCGCTGTAGAGCACGTGCCGCAGGTTCACCACGAACGTCGTGAGCAGCAGGATGAAGCCCGGAGCGCCGGATGCCAGCAACTGCGTGGCGATGAACTGCGCCGAGCCGGCGAAGATGATCGCCGACATGGCGACGGCGGCCTCCGGCGGGATGCCCGTGGTGCCCGCGAGGACGCCGTAGATCAGGCCGAAGGGGACCACTCCGAGCACGAGCGGCAGCTCCGCCCGCGCCCCGGCGAGGAGCTCCATGCGCGCCGCCACGCCGTCAGGATTCCTGGGCAATGTTGCGCCCGGCCGGCACCGCCTGGGGGCGCGCCGGCCGGTTGATCACGGCGATCCCGCCGACGACGAGCGCGGATCCGACGACGAGATGCCAGTCCATGATCTCGTCGAGGAAGATGATCCCCAGCAGCAGGCCGACGACCGGGAAGACGTAGGTGACCAGCGACGAGCGGCTCGCGCCCACGCGATTGATGAGATAGAAGTACAGCAGGTACGCGGTGCAGGAGCCCAGCAGCCCCAGCCACGCCAGGGCGAACCACGTCAGCCACGCGGACGGCGCCCCGAACGGGCGGTCCGTGCTCAGGGCGACCGCCCAGCTGATGGCGTCGGCGAAGAGGACGACCATGGTGGCCTGGAGCAGCGGCGGGTGCCCGCGCAGGTAGCGGCGCGAGTAGTTCGCGCTCAGCGCGTAGCTCGTGGAGGCCACCAGCATGGCGACCTGCCCCCACAGGCTCGCGTGCACGCCCTGGGGGCTGAACTCGCGGCTGACCAGCACGATCACGCCGGCGAATCCCATCACCAGGCCCGCGGTGCGGGTGGGCGTCATCTTCTCGTCGGCCTGCCAGAAGTGGGCGATGATGAACGCGAACAGCGGGGCCGTCGCGTTGAGGATGGCGGCCAGCGCCGAGTCGATCCGCGTCTCGGCCCAGTTGATGAGCATGAACGGGAACGCCGTGTTGAAGAACCCCATGAACAGGTAAGCCCGCCAGTGCCGGCGGACCGCGTCGAACCGCTGGCGGGTCAGCCAGGCGACGGTGAGCAGCCCGATGAGACCGAAGAGGAGGCGGAAGGCGGCCAGCGTCGTCGGGGCGATGTCGGCCACGGCGATCTTGATCCACAGGAACGACGAGCCCCAGATCGTGCCGAGGAGGAGGAAGGCCCCCCAGTCTTTCGGCCGCATACAGGCCATTATGCCTGATGCGCCGGATGGCGGAAAGTGACCTAGTTCACAACCCGCCCCGGGACCGGGAGCGCCGTGCGCGGAGGGCTATTTGCCGCTGAAGACGCAGCCTGAAGGGGTGCACGCGTAGGTGCCGTTTGCCAGCACCATCCCGTTGGCCGTGAGGGTGAAGGTGCCCTCGGCCGTGCCGCCGCTGAAGGTGCCCTCCACGGCCGTGCCGTTGTAGAGCCCCTTGATCGTGCCTCCGTAAGGGCTGGCCTTGCTGATCTCGAGGTAGACGGTCGCCTGCTGGTCACGCGGCCCGCGGGTGGTCTGCGCGGATACGCTGGAGAAGAGGAGCAAGGCCAGGACGCCGGCAATGAGGAGCGGTCTCACAGGGATCCACCTCCCCTGGGTAACCTGCCTTTTCCCCCATCGCCGTCGATCTGAAACGCCCTTGCCTGCTCGGTCGGTATCTCAAACCCCATGCGATGGATGGAATAGCCCCGGCGGGCCGGTCGTTCCGCCTGAGCAAGAACGCCGGAGGTGAACGTCAAGGTGCGAGTCGATCAAATCCTGTCGGCCTGGGACGTCAGGCAGTCGCCGGCCGCCGCAGCCGCCGACGACGGTGAGATGCTCGACGCCTACTCCCAGGCCGTAGTGAACGCGGTGGACCGGGTGGGTCCGGCGGTGGTGAGCGTCTCCGTGGCCCGCCAGGCGCCGGATCGGCTCCGCCGCCGGGGGATGCCGGAGTTCCGCGGGGCGGGGAGCGGGCTCATCATCACTCCCGACGGCTACGTGCTCACGAACAGCCATGTCGTGCGCGGCGCCGAGCGCATCGAGCTGGGCCTGCAGGACGGGCGGACGCTGGTCGGGCAGACCGTGGGCGACGATCCGCACAGCGATCTCGCCGTGGTGCGCGTCCACGAGTCCGGCCTGCCGGCCGCCGAGCTGGGCGACTCCTCGCGGCTCCGCGTCGGCCAGCTCGTCATCGCCATCGGCAATCCGCTGGGGTTCCAGGCGACCGTGACGACGGGGGTGGTGAGCGCGCTGGGCCGCTCGCTGCGGGCGCAGTCGGGCCGGCTCATCGAGAACATCGTCCAGACCGATGCGCCGCTCAACCCGGGGAACTCCGGCGGCCCGCTGGTGGATGCGCGCGGCCGGGTGGTGGGGATCAATACCGCCGTGATCTACGGGTC